>Ga0209026_1000116_pt1 | contig 133228 bp, 119 predicted proteins | sample AraplaCL_Col_mCL_FD_184262 | JGI IMG/M metagenome (GOLD analysis project Ga0209026, IMG submission 184262) | Arabidopsis root microbial communities from the University of North Carolina, USA - plate scrape CL_Col_mCL (SPAdes) (version 2) | ecosystem: Host-associated > Plants > Roots >...
CGAAGCCCGAGACGGAGAGGGGGCCATCATAGAGCGCTATCTCCCGTCTTCCTGGGCGCGAAAACAAACCTGAGTTCGGCAGCAGCTACGTCTTCAGACAGCCGCCCATCAAGCGCTGCGAGGATGGTTTCGCAAACACTCCTGGTGTTCCGCAACGCATCGAAATTCCAGAAGCGCAGAACCGAAAAGCCTTCGACGCGCATGAATTCATCCCGCCGCTTGTCATATGGACTTTCAGCGTGCTGCCTGCCGTCCAACTCCACGACCAGTCTTTGGCTTCTGCACACAAAATCCGCGAAATACGGACCGATGGGCATCTGGCGCACAAACTTGTATCCGCCAAGTCTCTTGGCTTTCAGTACGTTCCACACAGTCGCCTCGGCCTGATTATCACCGTGGCGAAGCTGTCTTGCCCGGGCGATCTTTTCAGGCGAGCGGTGGCTTGGCTGAGATGGCGTCCCCCCCTCCGTCTCGGGCTTCGCCCGAGCCACCTCTCCCCCCCTTTGCGGGGGCGAGGAACTTTTGTCCCGCGCCCCCATCAAAACCTCGGAATGTCCGGAAACGCCACCTGCCCGCGATGCACATGCATCCTTCCCAGCTCCGCGCAGCGGCGCAGCTGCGGGAAAACTTTTCCCGGGTTGAGCAAATGGTTTGGATCGAAAGCGCATTTGACGCGCATTTGCTGGTCGAGGTCGATCTGATTGAACATCTCCGGCATCAGGTCGCGCTTCTCGACGCCGACCCCATGCTCGCCGGTCAGGACGCCGCCGACCTGCACACAGAGGCGCAAAATGTCGGCGCCAAAACTTTCCGCCTTGTCGAGTTCGCCGGGAACATTGGCGTCGTAGAGGATCAGCGGGTGCAGGTTACCGTCGCCAGCGTGGAAGACATTGGCGACGCCAAGGCCGTATTTTTCCGACAGCGCGCGCATGCCGGCCAGCACCTTTGGCAGTTCCTTGCGCGGGATGGTGCCGTCCATGCAGTAGTAGTCGGGCGAGATGCGGCCGACCGCCGGAAAAGCTGCCTTGCGGCCGGCCCAGAAGCTCAACCGTTCCTGCTCCGACTGCGAGATACGGCAGGTGGTCGAGCCGTTGCGGTAGGCGATCGCCTCGACCAGGCCGATCAGATGATCGACCTCGACACCCGGACCGTCGAGTTCGACGATCAGCAGCGCCTCGACGTCGAGCGGATAGCCGGCCTGGACGAAATCCTCCGCCGCGTGGATCGCCGGGCGGTCCATCATCTCCATGCCGCCGGGGATGATGCCGGCGCCGATGATGTCGGCGACGCATTGGCCGCCTTGCTCGCTGGTCGGAAAGCCGATCAGCAGCGCACGCGCCGTTTCCGGCTTCTTCAGGATGCGCACGGTGACCTCGGTGACGACGCCGAGCAGGCCTTCGGAGCCGGTCATGACGCCGAGCAAATCATAGCCTTCCTGGTCGAGGTGGCTGCCGCCGAGCCGCACCACCTCGCCATTCATCAGCACCATCTCGATGCCCAGCACATTGTTGGCGGTCAGCCCGTATTTCAGGCAGTGCACGCCGCCGGAATTTTCCGCGACATTGCCGCCGATCGAGCAGGCGATCTGGGAGGATGGGTCGGGCGCGTAGTAAAACCCCTCCTGCTCGACGGCCGTGGTGATGCCGAGATTGGTGACGCCAGGCTGGGCGACGACAATGCGGTTCGGATAGTCGATTTGAAGAATGCGGTTGAAGCGGCTCATCACCAGCAGCACCGCATCCTCGAGCGGCAGCGCGCCGCCCGACAGCGACGTGCCGGAGCCGCGCGGCACGACACGGATGTTGCGGTTGTTGCAGTATTTGAGCACGCGCGACACCTGCGCCACCGTTTCCGGCAGCACGACGACCAGCGGCAATTGCCGGTAGGCGGTCAGGCCGTCGCTCTCGAAGGCGCGCATTCCGTTCACGGCATCGACGACGCCCTCGCCCGGAACGATGATGCGCATGTCGGCAACGATCTCGGCACGCCGGCGCATTGTTTCGGCATCTGGCTTCGGCATGGCTAGGCCGGACATCGGGCAGCCTCTTCGCTTGACTGGTCAAAATCTTTTACCAGTGAAGCGCGGCCGTTGCAAATGCTGCTTTGGTTGTTCTTGCCGGCAGGCGCGGTTCGAAGCTTCCGCAGCGGCAATCTGCCGCTGCGCTTCAATGACTGCCGAGGAAAGTCGGTGGCTATTCTCCCGGCTGCTTCGCCGGCTCGGAGTGCATCTTCCTGACCCGGCGCACGCCCCACCACACCAGCAGGATGGCGACAGGCACGGAGGCCGCGGTGACGACTTCCGGCGCGAAGGCGTGGCCGAAAACCGAGGCGCCCTTGGCGAGATAGCCGATGAGACCGACGACATAGTAGGAAACGGCGGCGACGGACAGGCCTTCGACCGTCTGCTGCAGGCGCAGTTGCAGCCGGGCGCGATTGTTCATCGAAGCGAGCAGATCGCGGTTCTGCTTCTCGACCTCGACATCGACCCAGGTGCGCAGCAGCGTGGTGGCGCGAGTGAGTTTTCGCGACAGATTGGCCTGGCGCTCCTCGACCGAACGGCAGGTGCGCATGGCAGGCGCCATGCGCCGCAGCAAAAAGCCCGCCCAGGTGTCGTAGCCCTGCACCGGCTCCTCCTCCAGCGCCTCCAGCCTTTCGGTGACGATGCCGTCATAGGCGCGGCTGGCGCCGAAACGATAGAGGCTCGAAGCGGCGTCGGCCTCCAGTTCGGCGGCAAGCTCGGTGAGATCGGCAAGCAGCGTCTGGCTGTCGCGGGTCTCGGCCGCCTTCATCTCCAGCGTCGTCTGCGCCAGGCGGTCCTCGATGCGGCGGGCTCGCCCGGACAAAGTCAAGGCCAGCGGCAGGCCAAGCATGGCAAGCGTCCTGTAGGTCTCGATGTCGATCAGCCGCTGCGACAAGGCGCCGGTGCTGGCCGGCGTCAAGCCGCGATCGAGCACCAGCATGCGGGTCAGGCCGTCGCCGTCCTGGCGGAAATCGGTGATAATGGCCGCCGCTCCGCGCTCGACCAGCGAATAGCACAGGCTGGTCGGATCGAAGCCGGCAATCACCTTCTCGCTCGCCTGCGTCCACTTGCGGATTTCGAGACGGATACCGGAAATCACCGTGCCCGGCGGCGAGAAACCGTTGCCAAAGGGCGAGTCCTCCTGGCCGCGGCCGTGCTCCGAAAGCGGCCCTTCCCAGAGATAGGTCGAGAACTCCGTGTGCCGCTCCCAGCGCAGCGTGCCCTTGCCCCATTTCATCGCATGGTGGCGGGCATGGCGCTCGGGTGCAGCGATACCGAGGCGCCGCGACAGTTCCGACAACACGGCGTGGTCGACGGCCGAGCCGCCTTCGGTCATGAAGGCAAGCTGGACGATGACGCGCGGTTTTTCCACCAACGGATGCGGGCGCGCATGCACTTCGCCCAGCGCGCCCGGCCTGCCCTCATGCGCGGGAAAGCCCATGACGCTACCCTGGGCGCGCGGCTGGAATTCGAGGTTGGACGTTTCGTCCGACACGGCTGGTCCCCCTGGTTTCGACCCTTCGTGCAACCCTGCCGTCTTGCGGCAATCGACAAAGCACGTAAACAGCAAAGTTTAGCGGGGCACAGATGGAGGGCGCCGCGGCGAAATCGACCGAGTGGGACGAATTGGATAAATAATTTGACCAGTTGGCGACAGAGGCTTTAATCTGCGCGACATCCTTTCCATTCCCGGGCGCCCCGCGTTGAACGATATATTCTCCAGGATCGAGCATTCGCGCACCGCCGACGAGGTGATGCAGCAGATCGAGAGCCTGATCCTCGAAGGTGTGCTGCGCACCGGCGACCGGTTGCCCGGCGAGCGCGAGTTGGCGCGCCAGTTCGATGTCTCGCGGCCGATCCTGCGCGATGCGCTGAAGGCGCTGGAAGGCCGCGGGCTGCTGACGACCAAGGCCGGCGGCGGCACGCATGTCGCCGACATTATCGGCCAGCTCTTCACCAAGCCGGTGACCGATCTCATCTCCACCCATCGCAAGGCGGTGACCGACTATCTCGAATACCGGCGCGAGATCGAGGCGGTGGCGGCCGAATACGCGGCGCGGCGCGCGACGCCGGAGGATCTGGCGCTGCTCGACCGCATCATGGCGCGCATGGACGAAGCCGACCGTACCGGCGACTTCGACGACGAGGCCGAGATCGACATCGAGTTCCATCACGCGGTGTGCGAATGCGCGCACAACATGATCCTCCTGCACACGCTGCGCTCCTGCTACAGGCTGCTCTCGGAAGGCGTGTTCCAGAACCGGCTTCTCGTCTTCACCGTTCCCGGCGCGCGCGAGGCGCTGCTTCAACAGCACCGCGCCATCCACGCCGCGATCAAGGCCGGCGATCCCATCGCGGCGCGCAAGGCGGCCATGGACCACATCACCTATGTCGAGCGCTCGATGGCGGAAGCCGAGCGCAGCGGCGAATGGCAACGCGTATCGCGGCTCAGGCTCCGGCAACGCGCGGAAGCCGGCGACATCGAACCGACACGCAAGCGCTCCTAGAGCGGTTCGCCGTTTCACGGAAACGACGAACCGCTCTAGGTCTTTATTTTAACGCAATTCCTGAAGGAAAACCGCTCACACTTTTCCTGGAATTGCTCAAGCGGGGACCATCATGAGCGAAATCCTCACCATCGCCGACCTCAAGGACCTCGCGCGCCGCCGCGTGCCGAGGATGTTCTTCGACTATGCCGATTCCGGCGCCTGGACGGAGAGCACCTACCGCGCCAACGAAGAGGATTTCGCGAAGATAAAATTCCGCCAGCGCGTGCTGGTCGACATGAGCAACCGCTCGCTGGAATCGACCATGATCGGCGAAAAGGTGGCGATGCCGGTGGCGCTTGCGCCGACCGGGCTGACCGGCATGCAGCATGCCGACGGCGAGATGCTGGCGGCGCAGGCAGCGGAAGAGTTCGGCGTGCCGTTCACCCTGTCGACGATGAGCATCTGCTCGATCGAGGATGTCGCCTCGGTGACTAAGAAACCGTTCTGGTTCCAGCTCTATGTGCTGCGCGACAAGGACTTCGTGCTCAATCTGATCGACCGCGCCAAGGCGGCGAAATGCTCGGCGCTGGTGCTGACGCTTGACCTGCAGATCCTGGGACAACGCCACAAGGACATCCGCAACGGGTTGTCGGCGCCGCCCAAGATGACGCTGGCCAACATTGCCAACATCGCCATGCGCCCCCGCTGGCTGATGGGCATTGCCGGCACCAAACGCCGCACCTTCCGCAACATTGTCGGCCACGCCAAGGGCGTCGGCGACGTCTCGTCGCTGGGCTCATGGACGACGGAGCAGTTCGATCCGCATCTGTCTTGGAAAGACGTCGCCTGGATCAAGGAGCGCTGGGGCGGCAAGCTGATCCTGAAAGGCATTCTCGACAAGGAGGATGCGCTGATGGCGGCCAAGACTGGAGCTGACGCCATCGTCGTTTCCAACCATGGCGGGCGCCAGCTCGACGGCGCGCCGTCGTCGATCTCAGTGCTGGAGGAGATCGCCGACGCGGTTGGCGACAAGATAGAAGTGCATATGGATGGCGGCATCCGCTCCGGCCAGGACGTGCTCAAGGCGCTCTGCCTCGGCGCCAAGGGCACTTATATCGGCCGGCCTTTCCTCTATGGCCTCGGCGCCATGGGCAAGGAAGGCGTCATCAAGGCGCTGGAGATCATCCAGAAAGAGATGGACATCACGCTGGCGTTGTGCGGCAAGCGCCTGGTGACCGACATGGGGAAAGACCAGTTGCATCGCTAGTGCGTTTCACCGTTTCACGGAAACGGTGAAACGCACTATCTCTTTGTTTTTTGCGCAATTTCGGACCGAAAACCGCGTACACTTTTCCTGCCTCAGCTAGGATGTTTTTCATCGGTTGGCGCTAGGTTACCGGTGACATTCAGACCGAGAAGACGCCCGCCTTGACCGAAACCGGAATCCATTACCTCGACGCGCGCGGGCCAAACGGCGTGCGGCTTTACGCCATCGGCGACGTGCATGGCCGCCATGATCTGCTCACGGCGATGCATCGCCGCATCGAAAGCGAGCTCGAATACAGGGCGCCGTCGGACTGGCGCATCGTCCATCTCGGCGACTATGTCGATCGCGGGCCGGATTCCAGAAGCGTCATCGACTTCCTGATCGAGGCGAAGAAGCGCGACCCGCGCAACATCATGCTTGCCGGCAACCACGACATCGGCATGCTCGAGTTTCTCGCCAATGGCGAGCCGGACGGGCTGTTCATGAACTATGGCGGTATCCAGACGGCGCAGTCCTACGGCGTCGATCTCACCCGCGACGCCCATTGGCACGGCAAGGCGGAAGCCGTGCGGCGGGGACATGCGGCCTTGGTGAAAGCCGTGCCGCGCAGCCATGTCGACTTCCTGCGGTCATTGACGTTTTCCGTGACCTTCGGCGATTTCTTCTTCTGCCATGCCGGGATACGTCCGGGTGTACCGCTCGACCGCCAGAACCAGCAGGACCTGATCTGGATCCGCGACGCCTTCCACGACCATAGCGGGCTTTTTTCGAAAGTTATCGTGCATGGGCACACGCCCGTCCCCGAGGCCGAGGTCAGGGCCAACCGCGTCAATGTCGATACGCTGGCCTGGAAATCGGGAACGCTGAGCGCCCTGGCCGTCAATGGCGGCGACAAGCAAGTCATCACCGTGCAGGGCAAAGCGTTCTAGGGTGTGCCGATATTCAGGTCAGGCCGGCCTGCGAATGATGGCTTTCTGCGCTTCCGATGCTCACGTACTTTCGTACGCTCCGCTCCGGTTCTCGACAGCCATCATTCTCGACTCGGGCTGACCTGAATCTCAACACACCTTCGGCGCGATCCCGGCCTGGCGTGCTGTTAGATTTTGTCGAGGTCAGTCGAGCGAGGCGGTGACGCCATAGCCGTCGACGGCACGGTGGTTGGTGGCTGCGTCGGCGGCATAGATGCCCAGGCCGCAGATCACGATGGCAGACAGCATGACAAAAGACAGGATAGCTGCTTTCACGGACGTCATCTCTGGTTAAGATTTCAGCATCTGGGCACGAGGCGGTTACCAATGCGTTGAAACGATAAAATGCGTCTCAATGTTTCGTCGATTTCACTCATTTAAGCAGATTCTGTATCGCCGGTGTGTCGGATGGATCACACAAAAGGTTCATGGCGGTTGCACCGACGATACAAGGCGCGCCCTGTTTTCCTTGTTGTGACGCAATTCCGGACGGAAAACCGCTACGCACTTTTCCTGGACCTGCTCCTAGGCGAGCGGCCGGACACAAACCAAGAAAGAAGAGCGTTTTCCCCAAGCGGAAGCGCCGAGGCGTGCCAATTATGCCACGCCTCACCCGACGACAGGTTCGGTGCTTAGATCGTGGCCACCCAGGCGCGGGCTATCGCCAGGCCGGCGGCATCGGCGCCGGGACCATTACGGGCCATTTCGTCGTCGAGCCGGTCATTCCAGTCGGGATGACGATCAGCGATCATCGCGGCGAAAGAGGTGCTCCAGTCGCGCACCATCGGCGTATCCGCCTCGAAGTGGAACTGGAAGCCATAGACCGCGCGGCCGAGGCGGAAGGCCTGGTTTGCGGCAACAGGGCTGCCGGCCAGCCGCACGGCATCCTTCGGCAGGCCGAAGGTGTCGTCATGCCACTCGAAAATCGGGAAGGCTTCGGGCAAGGCGCCCAGCACCGGATCGGATTTGGCGGCGGGCGTCAGCGACACCTGGTGCCAGCCGAATTCGGTGGCGCCGCCGATCTGGTTCGAGCCGCCGAAAGCGCGCGCCAGCAACTGGCTGCCGAGGCAGATGCCGAGCACCGAGCGATCCTTGTCGGCGAAGTCGCGGGTCAGGTCGAGCAGGCCGGGGAAATACGGGCACTTTTCGTCATCAAGAGCGTTCTGCGCGCCGCCGAGCACGACGATCGCGTCATGCTCGCTGCTATCCCCAGGCAGCGCCTCGCCGCGATACGGCTTGCGCAGGTCGATATCGGCGCCGGCTTCAACCAACGCCGCGCCGATCTGGCCAAGGCCTTCATTGTCGAAATTCTGAACGACCAGCACTCGCATCGAAACCTGCTGACATGAAAACGCTGAGGCGAGCGATATCATGCGGCCTGTATTTCAGCCAAGATGCGCGCGGGAGAGAAGACTATGCCACTGCAGAACCGGGTCGATCCATTCGGCGCCATCCATGCCGTGCCCGATCGCGGCCTGTTCACCGGCAATCGCGGCATCATCCATGATCCGGAGACGAAGACCTTGCTGAAAAAGCGCTGGGCGTTGCAGGCCTGGATCATCTGCGCGTGCCAGTTCCGCGATGTGCGGCGCGAGCCGATGGGGCGTAACAGGCCTGGTGGCAAGGCCGGCTGGACGGAATTGTTCTTCCTCGACGAGGTGACGGCGCTGGCCGCCGGCCACCGGCCCTGCTTCTTTTGCCGGCGCGAACGGGCGACCGATTTCGTGGCCCGATTCGGTGAGGCGTTCGGCGTTACCGAGCCCCGCGCGCCGATGGCCGACAAGCGGCTGCACAAGGAGCGACTGGCCTCGGGCGGCCGGCCGCCGGCTGTGAAAGCTCGAGAGCTCGACAACCTGCCGGATGGTTCGATGGTTGCCAGCGGAGACACCGCCTATGCGATCCGCGCCGGCAAGGCGCTCGAATGGTCCTTCGCCGGCTACGCAGATCCCATAGGATTTGAACGTCTCGCCGGCGAGCCCCTTCGGCTGCTGACACCAGCGACGAGTGTTTCCGTCTTGCGGCAGGGTTTCACGCCGGTCTGGCATCCTTCCGCCGATACTTGACGCAACCCCTTGCCTCGCTCATTGCTCGGCCATGCGCGCCAATTACAAAATGCAGCGGCTGTTCGTGCCGGATGATCTCGGGCCGGGTCTCGAATTCGATGCCGGTCAACAGCAGAGCCATTATCTGACGCATGTGCTGCGGCTTGGCGAAGGCGCCGAGATCCTTGTCTTCAACGGCCGCGACGGCGAATGGTCGGCTTCGATCGCCGCCAAATCGAAGAAGGCGGTTCGACTGAGGGTTCTGGAGTTGCAGCGGCCGCAGCCGCAGCTGCCCGATCTCATCTACTGCTTCGCGCCGCTGAAACAGGGGCGTCTCGACTATCTTGTGCAGAAGGCGGTCGAAATGGGCGCCGGCGTGCTGCAGCCGGTCATCACCCAGCATACGCAAGTGGCCAAACCTGGCATTGACCGGCTGCGCGCCAATGTCGTCGAGGCGGCCGAGCAATGCGGTATCCTGGCCGTGCCGGAGGTGCGTGAGACTGAAAAGTTCGAACGACTGCTCTCCGGCTGGGACAAGGAGCGTCGGCTGATCTTCTGCGACGAGGACGCTTCGACCAACAATCCGTTGCCGGCTCTGCAGTCCGTCAAGGAAAAGAAGTTGGCGCTGCTGGTCGGACCGGAGGGCGGCTTCTCGGACGACGAGCGCAAGATGCTGCGAGCGCTGCCCTTCGTCAGCGCCATCCCACTCGGGCCGCGTATTCTGCGCGCGGATACGGCGGCGGTGGCTGCGCTCGCGGTGATGCAAGCGACTGTTGGAGACTGGTAAGACTTAGCCTGTTGCAAGAGGAGGCCCAGTGAGCCACCTTCAATTCCTGTTGACCTGTGGCTCAGGATTTTTCGCTTGATCGGCTGGCGGCATTTCGTCCATCTAGCCCCCGGCGGTCGTCGGGCCGCTTGCGGAGGGGCTATTCATGGCGCGCGACACAACCGATTCCCGGCCGATCGAAGGCGTTGACGAACTCGTCGACTACCTTGCGGCGGGCAACAAGCCGCGCGAGAAATGGCGCATCGGCACCGAGCACGAGAAGTTTCCTTTCTATGTCGACGGCAACGCGCCGGTCCCTTATGGCGGCGAGCGCGGCATCCGCGCCATCCTCGAAGGCATGCAGCACAAGCTCGGCTGGGATCCGATCATGGATGACGGCCGCATCATCGGCCTGGTCGAGCCGACCGGCCAGGGCGCGATCTCGCTGGAGCCCGGCGGCCAGTTCGAGCTTTCCGGCGCGCCGCTGGAATCGATTCACCAGACCTGCCGCGAGGGCAACGCGCATCTGGCACAGGTGCGTGAGATCGCCGAGCCGATGGGCATCCGCTTCCTCGGTCTTGGCGGCAGCCCGAAATGGTCCTTGGCCGAAACGCCGAAAATGCCGAAGTCGCGCTACGAGATCATGACCCGCTACATGCCCAAGGTCGGCACCAAGGGCCTCGACATGATGTACCGCACCTGCACCATCCAGGTGAATCTCGACTTCGAAAGCGAAACCGACATGCGCCGCAAGATGCAGGTGTCGCTGAAGCTGCAGCCGCTGTCGACGGCGCTGTTTGCCAACTCGCCCTTCACCGAGGGCCGGCCGAACGGCCTGCAGAGCTGGCGCGGCGACATCTGGCGCGACACCGACAACCAGCGCTCCGGCATGCTCGAATTCTGTTTTTCGCCGGATTTCGGCTTTGCCGACTATGTCGAATGGGCCCTCGACGTGCCGATGTATTTCGTCATTCGCGACGGCCGCTATCATGACATGACGCACATCACCTTCCGCCAGTTCATGGCGGGTGCCGCACGCAACGAGATACCGGACGGCCTGCCGGAGATGGGCGACTGGGCAAACCATCTATCGACGCTTTTCCCTGACGTGCGGCTGAAGCGCTTCCTTGAAATGCGTGGCGCCGATGGCGGCCCGTGGCGGCGCATCTGTGCGCTGCCGGCCTTCTGGGTCGGGCTGCTCTACGATGAGCAGGCGCTCGACGCCGCCGAGACGCTGACCGCGAGCTGGACGTTCGAAGAAGCGCTGGCGATGCGCAACGCGGTGCCCGAACAAGGCATCTCGGCGCCATTCCGCAACACCACCTTGCGCGAGGTCGCCCGCGAGGTGCTCGGCCTCTCGCGCATGGGACTGAAGAACCGGGCCAAGAAGAACCGTGACGGTTACGACGAGACCTCGTTCCTCAACACGCTCGACGAAGTGGTCGCGCGCGGCACGACCAGCGCCGAGGAGATGCTGTCGGCCTATCATACGCGCTGGGGCGACTCGATCGAGCCGGTGTTCATGGAATACGCGTATTAACCCTTCACCACCTGCTTAGGCGCGGGCTCGGCAAAAGCCGCTTCAATCAAGGATGGAAACGAACTAGGCTCCTGCGCGATAGTATTGCGGAGGAGAACCCCATGCCTTCCCTGTTCGATATTTTCGCGCAAGCCCAAAATGGCGCCGGCATGCAGGCGCTGGCGCAACAATACGGGCTTTCCATGCAGCAGACCCAGGCGGCTGTGCAGGCGCTTTTGCCAGCCTTCTCGCAAGGGCTGCAGCGCAACACCGCCGATCCCTACGGGATGGGTGCCTTCATGACCGCGATGGCCAGCGCCCAGCATGCCAGATATTTCGAGGACGCGACCCGGGCCTTCTCGCCGCAAGGCATCGACGAAGGCAATAGCATTCTCGGCCATCTGTTCGGTTCCAAAGACCTGTCGCGCGCTGTCGCCGCCCAGGCCGCGCAGGCGACGGGCCTCAGCCAACAGGTACTGCAGCAGATGCTGCCGGCGATGGCCTCGATGATGATGGGCGGCCTGTTCAACCAGACCAACAACCAGATGCGCGCCGGCGGCTTCGGCGGCGGCAGCAACAACCCGCTTGGCGACATCATCGAGGAAATGATGCGGCAAGGCGGCGTTGCGCCGCAGCAGCGTCAGGCGCCGCAGCCGGCGCCCAATCCTTACGGCGAAAACCCGCTCGGCAAAGTGCTGCAGGACATGTTCGGCGGCGGCGCCCAGCAGCCGCAAAGCCAGCCGAAGCAGGCGCCTTATGGCGAAAACCCGCTCGGCAAGGTGCTGCAGGATATGTTCGGCGGCGGCGCGCCGCAGCAACCGCCGCAAGGCCGGCCGCAACAAACGCAAAGCCCCTATGGCGACAATCCGCTCGGCAAGATGTTCGAGGAGATGCTGCGTCAGGGCGGCGGCGGGTTCGGCCTGCCCGGCGCACAACCGGCGCCGCAGCCACAACAAGCCCCGGAGAACGCGCCGCCCCAGACCAATCCGAGCGGCCGCCCGCGAACGCCCTTCGATGATATCTTCGGCAAGATGTTTGAAACCGGCGCGCAGCAGCGTGACGAGTATGAAAAGAGCGTCGGGACGATTTTCGACCAGTTCAAGCGCGACATGGACCGACTGTAGGAAGGCGTATCGCGGTCCAAGCTCGTCGAGATTCAGGTCAGGCCGAGTCGAGAATGGCGGCTTTCGAGAACCGGAGCGGAGCGTACTTAAGTACGTGAGCACCGGAAGCGCAGGAAGCCGCCATTCGCAGGCCGGCCTCACCTGAATCTCGACACAGCTTAAGAAAAATGCCCGGTCCTGGAGGTGGACCGGGCAATGTGCAGGCGGCCGGCGGGGAACCGGCAGGGAGTGTGGGAGCCTGCATGAAACTTGGTCGCGTCAAACCTTGAAAAGGTTCAACGCGACCGGAGATCCAGGCGATGACGCCGTTCAGGCGACCTGGCGGGCGAGATCCTCGATGGTGTCGGCGCGTTCGCTGGCGATGGCGCGCAGCTTCACCGTCGGATCGCGGCCGAAAGGCACATCGATGGCGACATGAAGGTCGGCGCGCGTCAGGCCGATATCGGCAAGCTCGGCATCCGACATCTCGCCAAGGCGGTAGAAGGCGCGGCGATTTTTCCAGGCGACATAGATGTTGGCGAGAGCATTGAGCACGCGCGTCGCAACAGCCGGGCGCGTGGTGATGCGCGAGGTCTCGGTGGCGAATTCGATCGTGGTCATGTCGGTCTCTCCTCGGAGTCGAGCGGACGAAACCAGGCAATCGGCGCCTGGGAGGGGCGCCGTCCGAGTTTCGATACACTTAAAGTGATGCATGTCGTTGTCCCCAAAACCGGGGACCACTTTCGGGCGACATGCAGTGCTTTCATGTGGACAGGTCCAATTTGCCATTACGTGATTGATTAATCCAACGAATGTTTTTAATCTTTAGCATCAACATCAATGATAGGTTGGACCGATGAAAGCGCCGCTCGACCTCGATCAGTTGCAGACCTTCATCTCAATCGCCGATACCGGCAGCTTCACCCGCGCGGCCGAAGAGGTGCACCGCACGCAGTCGGCGGTGTCGATGCAGATGCGGCGGCTGGAGGAGCGGATCGGCAAGCCGCTGTTCGAAAAGGACGGCCGCACCAACAAGCTGACCGAGGAAGGCGACAAGCTGCTTTCCTACGCAAGGCGACTGATCTTCCTCAACCGCGAGACTTTGGCCGCCTTCGACGACCAGCGGCTCGAAGGCACGATCCGTATCGGCACGCCGGACGACTATGCCGACCGTTTCCTGCCTGAGATCATGGCTCGCTTCTCGCGCTCCAATCCGCGCGTCGAGCTGACCGTGATCTGCGAGCCGACGCCGGGCCTTGTCGAGCACATCAAGCGGGGCAATCTCGACCTGGCGCTGGTGACGCACAACGATGTGCGCGGCCAATCGGAAGTGGTGCGACGCGAGCCGTTGTTGTGGGTCACTTCGGCCAACCATGCCACGCATGAGCAGGAAATCCTGCCGATGGCGTTCGGCCGGCCGAACTGCATCTGGCGGCGTGCCGCCGTCGATGTGCTCGACCACCAGAATCGCGACTACCGTGTGCTGTTTTCCAGCTTCTCGGCCACCGTCATCACCGCCGCCGTGCTGTCCGGCCTGGCGGTCTCGGTGCTGCCGGAATGCGCGCTCAGGCCCGGCATGCGCGTGCTGGGCGAGGCCGACGGCTTCGGCGCGCTGCCCGACTGCCGCATCGGCATCATGCGCGGCCAGACCTCGCAGCCGGAGATTGTCGCGGCACTTGCCCGGCACATCGCCGAAAGCCTCGACAACATTTCCGTGCCTATCAGCGAAGAGGCGGGAAGCTTCGACTTCGCCGCCCTTGCCTTCGCCAAGATGAAGCGAACCAAGGCAAACCAGATCTTGCCTGGCTGGTAGACTGAAGCAATTCCAGGAAAGTGTGACGCGGTTTTCCGTAAGGAATTGCGTCGAAAATAAAGATAGGGCGCTTATCCGTTTCCGCGAAACGGGGAGCGCCCTATGCGCGAACAGCGGAACGTCCGAGCTCGGCGGACGAAAGACCAGGCAGCGCCAACAGCTGGCTCGGATCCAGCGGCGGTGACATCAGATAACCCTGCAGCTGGTGGCAGCCCATGCCGACCAGCAGGGCTTTCTGCCCGTCAGTCTCGACGCCCTCGGCGGTGACCTCGACCTTCAGCGCCAGCGCGAACTCGATCAGCGCCTTGACGATGGCGCAGGCGCTGTCGTCTTCGTCGAGCAGGCGCACGAAGGAGCGATCGATCTTCAGCTTGTCGATCGCCTGGCGGCGCAGATAGCTGAGCGAGGAATAGCCGGTACCGAAATCGTCGAGCACGATGCGGATGCCGGATTTACGCAACGACGCAATCGTCGTGCCGATCGTGTCGTTGTGCTCGAGCAGCACGCTTTCGGTGGTCTCAAGCTGCAGGCGGGTGGGATCCAGTCCGGTCTCGCCGAGGATCGACGCGACCTGCTCGGCGAAGCCGGCATCGCGCAACTGTACCGGCGAGATGTTGACCGCGACCCACGGCAATTCGGTTCTGACGGCAAAGCGGCAGGCTTCGGTCAACGCCCATTTGCCGAGCTCGCCGATCAGGCCGCGCTCCTCGGCAATGGCGATGAACTGCGTCGCTGGCAACGCGCCGTGCACCTCGTGGCCCCAGCGGATCAGCGCTTCGGCGCCGAGAATGCGGCGGCCGTCGGCCGCGAAGACGGGCTGATAGGCAAGCCTTATGCCGCCGCCGCCATTCAGCGCCTTACGCAACTCCGCCTCGACCTTGCGCTTGCGCAAGAGAAGGTCGTCCATGTCGCCGGCAAACACCTGGTAGCGGCCGCGGCCGTTTTTCTTGGCTTCGTAAAGCGCGATGTCCGCCTTGCGCAGCAGGTCGTCGGCATCGGTCTCCTCGCCGAACGACAGTGCGATGCCGATCGAGGCGCTGACGAAGACCTGGTCGCCGATCAGCTTGAACGGCTCGCGCAGCTTGTGCTGCAGCCGGTCGGCAATATCCTCCGCGCTCCTGACATCGGGGACATCGAGCAGGATGATGGCGAACTCGTCGCCGCCGAGCCGCGCCACAGTATCGACTTCGCGGATCGTGTGCCTGAGCCTAGCTGCCGTCTGCCGCACCAGCTCGTCGCCGGCCGGGTGGCCGAGCGTGTCGTTGACATGCTTGAAGCGATCGAGGTCGAGATAGAGCAACGCCACCCTTGCCGCGTCATGGTTGGCGAACAAAAGCGTGCGCCGCAATCGGTCCTCGAACAGCGCGCGGTTGGGCAGGCCGGTCAGGGTGTCGTGGAAGGCGAGATATTGCGCCTGGTCCTGGCTGGTCTGCAGCGCGGCCGACGCTCGGCGCAGCCTGCGCAACAAGAACAGCACGACGCCGCCGGCCAAGAGCAGCGCGATGGCGAGCGCCGGCGCGACCTTGTGCACCAGCGTGATGCCGGGCCGATCCTGATCCCAGCCGATATAGCCGAGGATGACACCGCGGGAATCGATCAGCGGTATGGCGGCCGCTCCCGTCGGCTGCGACAGCGGCACCAGACGCGCGCCGTCGAGCAGATATTTCCCGGCGATCTTGCCGATCACCGCGTCGTTGATGAATTCGACCGATACATGCAGATATTCCGTGCCGGGCGCCTGGGTGACCCGATCCGAGCTTGGCACCAGCGGCATGACGCTCAAGATCGCCGGCTGGCCGCTGAGCGACACCAGATCCTCCGCGACCATCTTGGCCGGCTGACCGGACGTGTCGGACCGGGGCGCGCCGGCCAGCATGGCGCGCAGCTTTTCAACCGTGGGAGCAAGTTCCGGCTCGTCCTCGCCGTAGCTGGACGCATCGACCACCTTGCCTTCCCGCATGGCATGGATCGCATGGTTGGCGCTGTCCAGAACGTAGACCCGGTTGTGGCCGTAATAGGTGTACATCCAGACGCTGAGATTTTCGGCCATCCAGACCTGGTTGCCGGCCTTGGCATTGGTGACGGAATCATCCCAGACGGAGACGCTCTCCTGCTCGCGCTGCACGGCGGCAACCTGGTCCTTCAGGCCATCGGCAATGAAGAGTTTCTGCCGTTCGAGCGATGCATGATCGGCCTGGTCCGCGGCGTAGAAACCGAAACCGACGACGATGCACAAGGCGAAAGCGGCGAGCGTCAGCACGGTCAGCGTGACCTGATGCGTCAACGGGCTGCTGTTGTTGCGCGCGCTCATCACGTCCCCGGCCGGCTCTCCTAAGGGCCAGTCAAAACAAATCGGCCTTAAAATCACGTTATAATATTAGCGAGGTTTGTTCCGGCTTGACGTGGGCGGGCAAGCGTTCCCCAATCGCCAAATGAGCGAAACTGCAAGCGAATCACGCAGCAACGCCACCGAATACACGGTGAGCGAGATTTCCGGCGCGCTGAAGCGCACTGTCGAGGACGCCTTCGGCAATGTGCGGGTGCGCGGCGAAATCTCGGGCTATCGCGGCCCGCATTCTTCCGGACATGCCTATTTCGCGCTGAAGGACGATCGGGCGCGCATCGATGCCGTGGTGTGGAAAACCACTATGTCCCGGCTGAAATTCCGACCCGAGGAAGGCATGGAGGTGATCGCCAGCGGCAAACTGACGACCTATCCCGGCAAATCCAATTACCAGATCGTCATCGACAATCTTGAGCCGGCCGGCGCCGGCGCATTGATGGCGTTGCTCGAAGAGCGCAAGCGCCGGCTGCAGGCGGAGGGGCTGTTCGAGGCCGGCCGCAAGCGCCGGCTGCCGTTCATGCCGCAGGTCATCGGCGTCGTCACCTCGCCGACCGGCTCAGTGATCCGCGACATCATCCACCGCATCAAGGACCGGTTTCCGCTGCATGTCCTGGTGTGGCCGGTCCGGGTGCAGGGCGATACGGCGGGCAAGGAAGTGACGGCGGCCGTCAACGGGTTCAACGCGCTGACCTGGGATGGCCCCATCCGCCAGCCCGATCTTTTGATCGTGGCGCGCGGCGGCGGCAGCCTCGAAGACCTCTGGGGCTTCAACGACGAAGCGCTGGCGCGCGCGGTCGCGGCCTCCGGCATCCCTGTGATTTCGGCTGTCGGCCATGAGACCGACTGGACGTTGATCGACTTCGTGGCCGACATGCGCGCGCCGACGCCGACCGGCGCGGCCGAAATCGCCGTGCCGGTCCGGGCCGATCTCGAGGCAACGCTTGCCAGCCTCGGCGCCAGACTGAAAGCCGCCGCCTCGCGCACCTTCGAACGCAAGCGCCAGGCAGTGCGCGCCGCGGCGCGGGCACTGCCCTCGCCCGACCAGTTGCTGGCGCTGCCGCGGCGTCGCTTCGACGAGGCGACGAGCCGGCTGGGCCGCGGGTTGACAGTCAACATCGAGCGTAAGCGGGCGACGCTGGAGCGGCAGCGGCTGACGCCGGCGACGCTGTCGCGGCGCATCAACGAGGCACGCACGCTGACCGGCCGCGACATCGCGCGTGCGCAAGCCGCCTTCTTCGCCATCGTGCGCGAGCGCAGGGCGCGCTTCAAACGCACCGCCGCCAGGCTGTCGCCGGCTCCGATCGTCAGGCGGCAGAAATTGCAGGCCGATACGCTCGTCGCTCTGGCGCGCAGGCAGGATCAAGCGGTGGCGCGGCGCCTCGACCGGCTGCGTGCCGCGCTGACCCAGGCCGACCGGCTGTTGTCCACGCTGTCGCACAAGGCGGTGCTGGCGCGCGGCTTCGCGCTGGTCAAGGACGCCGACGGCGCGGTGATCAAGCGGGTCGAAGAGCTGGCGCCGGGTGCCGCCTTGCAGCTGGAATTCGCCGACGGCACCGCCGAAGCCATCGCCACCAGCGGCGGCGCGCGGCCGAAGCTCGCCGCCAAGTCTCCGCCGAAGACCAAGGCGCCCGGAAGCCAGGGTTCGTTGTTCTGAGGACCCGATGAGCAGTCCCGATCCGCATCTTCGCACCCCATCCGGCAAGCCGCGCCTGCGCTCGTTCGGCGTCGCGCTCGACGGCACGCCGGGCCAGTTCAACGCCATCACCGACGTTCCAGGCGTTTCGGTCGGCTATTCAACGCTGATTTCCGGCGACGGTCAGTTACAGGTCGGCGCCGGCCCGGTGCGGACCGGCGTCACCGCGATCCTGCCGAGACCGGTTGCCGAGCTTGCGACGCCGATGTTTGCCGGCGTGTTCAGCCAGAACGGCAATGGCGAGCTGACGGGCACGCATATCATCGAGGAAACCGGCGCCTTCAATCTGCCGATCACCATCACCAACACGCATTCCTGCGGCGTCACCCGCGACGGCACGCTGCGCTGGGTGGGCCGGATACTGCCGGACGCGCTCGACACATGGGGCCTGCCGGTGGCTGCCGAGACCTATGACGGCTTCCTCAACGACATCAACGGCCACCATGTCGGCTTCGAGCATGTCGCGGCCGCACTCGACAGTGCTGCTGGCGGTGCCATCGAGGAAGGCAGCGTCGGCGGCGGCACCGGCATGATTACCTTCGGCTTCAAGGCGGGATCGGGCACCGCATCGCGGATCGTCGAATGGCAGGACAGGCGCTATACGCTCGGCGTGTTCGTGCAGTCGAATTTCGGCAAGAGGCGCAATTTCACCATTCGGGGCAATCGCGTCGGACCGGAATTGGTCGAGCCGGCGGTCCGCGAGGGCACGCCGCATGCCGAAAAGAGCTCGATCATCGCCGTCGTGGCCACAGACGCGCCGTTCCTGCCGCATCAGATGAAACGGCTCCCCCGGCGCGTGCCGCTTGGCATCGCCATGACCGGCGGCTATGGCTACCACAGCTCGGGCGACATCTTTCTGGCCTTCTCGACCGCCAATCCCAATGCGGCGCTGGCGACCTCGGGCCGCATGGCGCGCGCGGATTTCATCCCGGACGTCGACATCGACCCGTTCTTCGACGCGGTGGTGCAAGGGGTGGAGGAAGCGATCCTCAATGCGCTCACCGCCAATGAGGATATGACCGGACGCGACGGCAATTTCGTGCCGGCGTTGCCGAAGGCATGGCTGAGGAAGACATTCGGCTGAGGCGCAAGTTCAGCCGGAAATTACTGAAAGGCGGTCCGCGTCGGGACCGCCGCGCTTCACTCGGACGGCTTTGCTTCGCCCGCACTCTCCTCGACGACTTCGGCGAGGCGCGATGCGATCAGTTCCTGGATGTCGCCGACCTCTTCCTGGATGTCTTCCAGAAGGATCCCTGCCTCGGCGGCCTTGGCGCAGCACTCCTTGGCAAGGGTCTCGGCGTGCTTGTCGATCTTGATCGGCTCGTGCTGGCAATGAACCTTCTCGCCAATCCATCCGCGCAAGAACTCGATCGCATGTTCACTCATACTGCTTTTTCCCTAGCGGCCAGGCCGGTTGGTAGATGCATGCCCCATTCGAGCCGAGTCGGCCTCGACCGGCAAGACATCTTGCCCAAGGTCCGTGGAGCCGAAGGAATGGAAAGGTTCAAGGAGCACGTTTCAGTTCGTTGAGAATGATGATGGTTCGATCGGGGCCGTCAAGCATACACCCTATTGTTTCCGCTTGCTTTTTCCCGGTTTTCCGGATCGATTCCTTAGCATGGCGCACTGCACAGTTTACCGCGACTTCGCAGTCGCACTCAAGGGCCAGAGGCCGAAGGCCGCCGGTATATAGTGATATCCTCACACAATGTCGACTCCGCTCGCGGCCCTGCTTCTTTCCGCCGCGTCCACAGATCCTTGAAGGCCATGCCTAAGCTATCGCCACGGCATTTCCATCAGGCATAGGCCCAATGTCGCCATTGGCCCTTGAACGGCCAGGTTTGAGGCGCTTAACATCGCTCGGTCTCACTGAGTCTGCTTTCATTCGTCCGCGCTAATGCACGGATCGGATTGGGTTTTTTCCTGTGCATAAGGATGCAAAAAGCAACGCGCCGGAGCGCGGCGGATCGTTTGCCCATGTGGCTGAGGCCTCCTGGGGCAAAGGCCTCGGCACGCTCCTTCGCATCATGCGCATGACGCTGCGCCATCCCTGGCAAGTGGCGATCACCATTGTCTCCACCTTCATTGCCGCGACGCTGCAACTTTTCATTCCACGTCTTTTGGGCCGCGCCATCGACCAGGCGCAAGGCGTCATGGCCGCCGGCGCCGGCACGGCTGCGGAGCAGGCGCTGTGGACCACTGCGCTGACATTGCTCGTCGTCAGCATATTGCGTGGCCTCTTCACCATGGCGCAGAATTATTACGGCGAGGCGGTCGGTCATCACACCGGCTATGAACTACGGCTCGCCTTCTACGAGAAGATCCAGCGCCTGAGCTTTTCCTTCCACGACAAGGTCCACACCGGCGATCTAATCACGCTGGGGCTGCTCGATCTCGACGGTGTGCGTATGTTCTTTGCCACAGGTGTGCTCCGTGTCGTGCTGCTCGGCGTGCTGATCGGCGTCGGCGCCTATCTGCTGATCAGCACCGATCTCGTGCTCGGACTGCTCAGCCTGAGTTTCGTGCCGTTCGTTGCCTGGCGATCCTCGGTCACCCAGCTCCGGCTGCGCAGCACCTGGCTGACGCTGCAGGAGCGGCTGTCGGTGCTGAGCCGGGTGATGGATGAGAACCTCGGCGGCATCCGCGTCGTGCGCGCTTTCGCGGCGCAGCGCCATGAATTGCAGAAATTCGACCGCGCCAAGCGGTCGGCGCTGGAGCTTGCCAATGAGCGCGTCGACATCCGCGTCGCCAACACCAGCGCGATGAATTTCTCTTTCCTCGCCGCCATGGGCCTCGTGCTGTGGATCGGCGGCCAGAAGGTGATGGCGGGTCAGGTCAGCGTCGGCACGCTGGCCCAGTTCCTCACCTTCATGACCATCCTGCAGATGCCGGTGCGCCAGCTCGGCCTGATGGTGAATTCATTCGCCCGCGCCTCGACCTGCGGCACGCGGCTGTTCGAGCTGCTCGACACCGAGCTCGATATCGCGGACGCGCCCGATGCGAAGGATCTCGTCGTCACCAGCGGCGTGCTGCGCTTCGACAATGTCGGCTTCCGCTATGACGGCGCGGGCGGTCGGCCGGCGCTCGCTGGCGTCTCCTTCGAGGCCAGGCCCGGCGACACCGTCGGCGTTGTCGGCCCGCCGGGCAGCGGCAAGTCGACGATCGCGCATCTCATTCCGCGCTTCTACGATGCGACGTCCGGCGCCATCACCATCGATGGACAGGATATCCGCAAGGTCACATTGCGATCGTTGCGCAAGGCGGTGGGCATCGTGCAGCAGGATGCCTTCCTGTTCACCACCTCGATCGAGAACAACATCGCCTACGGCAATCCCTGGGCGCGCGAGACGCGCATCGAGCGCGCCGCCGAGTCGGCGCAGCTGCACAACTACATCATCGGGCTTCCGACCGGCTATGACAGCGTCGTCGGCGAACGCGGCGCCTCGCTTTCGGGCGGCCAGCGGCAGCGCCTGACCATTGCCCGCAGCCTGATGCTGCGGCCCTCGGTGCTGGTCTTCGACGATTCCACCGCGGCCGTCGACGCAGGCACCGAGCAGCGCATACGCGCCGCGATGAAGCGCTTCGCCAAGGATCGCGTCACGCTCATCATCTCGCACCGGCTGAGCTCACTGATGCACGCCGACCAGATCCTGTTCGTGGAAGGCGGCCGGATCGGCGAGCGCGGCACGCATGAGGAACTGCTGGCGCTCGGCGGACGCTATCGCGCGCTGCACGACCTCCAGCTTCGGCCCGACGACGAGCGGTCCGCCACGCAAGGAGCCGCCTGATGTCGACGCATGACGACGAGGAGGACGAAGACACCAGCGGTCGCCCGACAAAGGCGGTCGTCGGCTCGCACCGCGACGAGGAAGAGGTCTTCGGCAAGGTCTACGATCCGCGCATCGTGCGGCGTATCTGGAGTTTCGTGCAACCGTATCAGGTGCGGATCTTCATCTCGGTCGCGGCGGTGCTGGTGTTCACGCTGACGCAGCTCGCGATCCCGTTGGTCATCCGCTACGCCATCGATCACGGCATGGCTGCGGGCGGACCGGACCGATCCGTCATGGTCTGGGCGACCGCCATTTTCGCGACGATCATCCTCATCAACTACGCAGCAAGCTATGTGCAGGAGAGCGTTGTCGGCAAGGTCGCCGAGAACGTGTTGTCGGACCTGCGCCGCGCCATGTTCAGTCATTTGCAGCGGGTCTCGCTGAGCTTCATGGACAAGACCGAGGTCGGCCGGCTGATGTCGCGCCTGCAGGGCGACGTCAACTCGATGCAGGAGTTCCTCGAAACCTCGGTAATGTCGGTGGGCGACATCGTGCTGTTGTTCGGTATCGTCAGCGTGCTGCTGTGGCTCGATTTCCGGCTCGGTTTGCTGACGCTGTCGACCATGCCGGCGCTGTTCGTCGTGCGCCTGTTCTGGCTGCCGCGCGCCAAGGTCGCCTTCATGGCCGCACACGAGACCAACTCGATCGCCAACGGGGCGCTGGCCGAAGGCATTCATGGCGTGCGCACCGTGCAGAGCCTTGAGCGCCAGCACGTCAATTTCGACCTCTATGACGAGAAGGTGCTGGCCAACCTTCGCGCGCATCTCCGTTCAGCCAGATATGCGCAGGTGATGGTGCCGATCGTCGACACGCTGACCGGCATCGCCATGGCGACGGTCATCGTGGTCGGCGGCTCGATGGTGCTCTCGCACCGGCTCGACGTCGGCGTCATGGTGGCGTTCCTGTTCTACATCCAGCGCTTCTTCGACCCGATCCGTTCGCTCACCATGCAGTACAGCGTCATGCAGCGCGCCATGGCTTCCGGGCAGCGCATCTCCGAAGTGCTGGACGTGCCGGTGGATGTCAGCGACAAGGAAAACGCGGTGGCGCTGTCGCGCGACATGGACGGCTCGGTCGAATTCAAGAACGTCACATTCGGCTATCGGCAGAACCAGCCGGTGCTGAAGAACATCTCCTTCCGCGTCAACCCAGGCGAGACCGTGGCCCTTGTCGGCCCGACCGGCTCCGGCAAGTCGAGCTCGATGGCTTTGGTGCACCGCTTCTACGACGTCTGGTCGGGACAGGTCCTGGTTGGCGGCCACGATGTGCGCGAGCTGACGCAGGATTCGCTCGGCGAGCAGGTGGCGATGGTCTTGCAGGAGCCGTTCCTGTTCTCTGGAACAGTGCTGGAAAACATCCGCTATCACAAGACCGGCGCCAGCCGCGATGAGGTGGTGCGCGCGGCGCAGGCCGTCGGCGCGCATGACTTCATCATGCAATTGCCGGACGGCTACGACACCGAGCTCGAGCAGCGCGGCGGCAACCTCTCGCTTGGACAGCGCCAGCTGGTCAGCTTCGCCCGGGCGCTGGTGGCCGACGCCAAGATCCTGGTGCTCGACGAGGCGACCGCCAGCATCGATTCCTACACCGAGATGCTGATCCAGAAAGCGCTGATCAAACTGCTGGAAGGGCGGACCGGGCTTGTCATTGCCCATCGCCTGGCCACCATCCGCGGCGCCGACCGCATCATTGTGTTGCAGAACGGCGAGATCGTCGAAAGCGGCAACCACGCGCAGTTGATGGCGCGCAAAGGCCTCTACGCGCGCCTCTACAACATGAACTACGCCTCGTTCGACGACATTTCCGAGGAAGAGATGGGCGTTGACGCGGTGGCCGCCAAAGCCACGTAAGAGCGCTCTACTGCGTCACCGACGTGGATGTGCCCCAGGTGTCCGACAGCACATAGCCCTGCGGGTACGGATCCGTCGGGTCGAGGTAATAGGCATGCTCGCCGGTGATCCAGGCGCGGCCGGTGATCTCGGGCACGATCGCTTTGCGCCCGGCGATCTCGGTCAGTTCCACGATCCTGCCGGTGAAGCGGGAACCGATGATCGATTCATGGATCAGCACGTCGCCGGCCTTCATCAGCCCCCTCGCCTGCAGCACCGCCATGCGCGCCGAAGTGCCGGTTCCCGTCGGGCTGCGGTCCGAGCGACCCGGCGAGACGATGCAGGTGTTGCGCGTGACGTTGCCGGGCCCCTGGAACGGCATCGCGAACTGCACGATCGACACGCCGCGCACATTGTCGAACTGCGGATGCGCGACATCGAGTTGCTCGCGTGCCGCCCGCCTTATCTTCTCGCCGGCCACCGCCAGCTCGCGCGCTTCGTCGGGGACGACCGAAAAGCCGAGCGCCGGAGCGTCGACGATGGCGTAGAACATGCCGCCATAAGCAATGTCGACCTTGAGCGTGCCCAGTCCTTCGACCTCGATATTGGCGTCGAGTTGGTAAGCGAAGGCCGGCGCGTTGCGCAAGGTGATCGACAGACATTTGCCGTCGCGACATTCGGCGCGCACCTCGATGACGCCGCCCGGCATGTCGAGCTTGAAGCGCGTTTCGGGTTCCTGCATCGGCACCATGCCGGTTTCGAGCAGCACCGTGGCGACGCAGATCGTGTTGGAGCCGGACATCGGCGGATACTCGGTCGGCTCCATGATGATAGCGCCGGCCGCGCAATCCTCGCGTGTCGACGGGACGAGCAGATTGACATGGCGCGCGACGCTGCCGCGCGGCTCGCAAATCAGCATGCGCCTGATATGGTCGTGGTCGCGCTCCATGGTGATCATCTTGTCCATCATCGTGCGGCCGGCCGGCGGCAGCACGCCGCCGACGATGACGTCACCGACCTCGCCCTCGGCATGACAGCCGACGACGCGAATAGAGGCTTTGGTGCGCATTGTTGCTCCTGTGCTGGTCCTGGCGACCACGACTATTTGCTTGGCAAGCGGTACCGCTCCGGGACAAAGTGATCAACCTCATCGTCAGCCTCAAGGAGAAACCGATATGAGCGCCAATGTCTTTTCCGGCTGCATGCCGGCCTTGATGACCCCATGCACGCCTGACCGCCAGCCCGACTTCGAAGCGCTGGTGCGCAAGGGGCGCGAGTTGATCGCGGCCGGCATGTCGGCGGTGGTCTATTGCGGCTCGATGGGCGACTGGCCGCTCTTGACCGACGGGCAGCGCATGGAAGGGGTGGAGCGGCTGGTGAAGGCCGGCGTGCCGGTGATCGTTGGGACCGGCGCGGTCAACACGACGAAGGCCGTGGCGCATGCCGCCCACGCCCAGAAGGTCGGCGCGCTTGGCCTGATGGTCATCCCGCGCGTCCTGTCGCGCGGGCCTTCGGTGACGGCGCAGCGCCACCATTTCAAGGCCATCCTCGCCGCCGCGCCCGACCTGCAGGCGGTGATCTACAACAGTCCTTATTACGGCTTTGCCACGCGCGCCGAGCTGTTCTTCGCGCTGCGCGCCGAACATCCGAACCTGGTCGGCTTCAAGGAGTTCGGCGGCCCGGCTGATCTGCGCTATGCGGCGGAAAACATCACCAGCCGCGACGACGAGGTGGCGCTGATGATCGGCGTCGACACCGCCGTCGTCCACGGCTTCGTCAATTGCGGCGCCTCGGGCGCCATCACCGGCATCGGCAACGTCTTGCCCAAGGAGGTCCTGCATCTCGTCGGTTTGAGCCAGGCGGCGGCCAAGGGCGATGTCGAGGCACGCCAGCGCGCGCAGGAACTGGACGCCGCGCTCGCCGTGCTGTCTTCCTTCGACGAAGGCCCCGACCTGGTGCTCTATTTCAAGCACATGATGGTGCTGAAGGGTAACCCTGAATACAAGTTGCACTTCAACGAGACGGACACCTTGACCGACAGCCAGCGCGGCTATGCCGAAGCGCAGCTCAAACTGTTCGACAGCTGGTATGCCCAGTGGTCACGGCAGCCCGGCGTGGTGGCGCGGTACGCGGCCTGACCGAGCCGACCTGTCGCCGCGAGGCGACCAAGCGCCGGCAAACCCGAAGTCGGGATGGGGGGAGAGTTTGCCGGCGCTCCGTGATCGCGGCTTTGGACTGGGGTGTTCAGGGCACCGCGAACTCAAGAAACATTAGCATGTTCGAATATAATGAGAAGTGGCTTTCGCGCGATGGCCGCTGTTATTATCGAACTCGCGGAGGATGACGCTGGATGGCCCGTATTCCGTCAGCAGAACGGACCGCAAGGTTTCAATTGAGCTGGTTGAGGATTCCAGAACTGTTCGCCAGCACCACGCTCTCATAGATGAGGAACGCTATCGCGCAGATCGCCGCTGCCGCTATCGGTACGCCGAACGGTACGACGCCCTTCCGATCCATATGCTCAACGTACAGGCGAAACGCTCCCGCCGGCAGCATGAATGGATTTTTCACAACCACTGCGGTGGCGACGGCGAAAAACAGGAGCAACACGGTAAAGACGACGAGACTGTCTCCTCCGATCAGCAATGGCATGACAGCCATCAGCTTTACGTCCCCGGCGCCGATCTTGCGCAAGATCCAGAATGGAAAGAGCGCCAGGAACAATACGACGCCGCCAAACGCGCTGAGCCCCATGTCCCACCAGGATCCGGACAGGAGCGACAGCAGCAGCAGCGATCCCGCGCCAAGACAGAGCAGCAGCAGCACGTCGCGATTGGCTATCCTCTGGGTGGTGAAGTCGACCCACGCGATCCACGCGAGAAGAGGAATGGCGAGCGCCTTCAGCAGCAGGGATTCAACAAGCAACATGCTAGCGCTCGACGTTTTGGACGCTCGACGACAGAAGCTTCAGATTGTTGGCGACCGTCGGATCGTTGGGGGCCAGTTCGTAGGCCTTGAGGAAACTCATGCGCGCATCCTGCAGCTTGCCGCGCAGCAAATAGGAATAGCCGACATTGTTGTAGTATTCGGCTGACGCGCCAGTCAGCTTGAAGGCCCGGGCGTAGGCGCGATCGGCAAGGTCGAAGCGGCGGATGCGGTCGCACGAAGCGGCGAGCCCCATCCAGGCGCCGCCATCATTGGGCGCAAGCTGTGTCGCCTTGAAGAACAGCGCGCCGGCGTTGCCGTAATTTTCCGCGCGGAACTGGTTGGTCGCTTCGGCAACGGCCTGGTCCGAGGCGTAATATTCGACGTCGCTGACGGTCTTCAATCCATCGAAGGCATCGCCAAAGGACGTGACATCACCCTTCGACGGCTCGTTGGTACGGACGACACCGCCAGTGATGTCCTTACCATTTGTCTGGCAGCCGGCAAGCACGAAGACCAGCACGCTGGCTGCGGCGGTGAGGCGTATTGGCCCTGTCATTTTGTTCCCCAGGGTTCCTTCGACTCGGTTCATTAGAACCAAAGCATATTGGTTAGTGGTTGAAAATGGCCTGCATTCGAATGACGACCGGCAGGAGGACGATCATTAGCACCACCGGGAAGATACAGATGCCCAGTGGGATCATCATCTTGACCGGCAGGGCATTCGCACGCTCTTCGGCTTGGAGGATTCTCTGGGACCGCATTTCGTCGCTGTAGACACGCAGCGCATCCGTCAGGCTGGTGCCGAGTTCTTCCGATTGACGGAACAGCACAGCCAACGCCCGCGCCTCGTCCAGGCCGACCCGGTCAGCCAGTTCCCGCAAGGCCTCTCGCAACGGCTTGCCCGCGCGCAACTGCAGAGTCATGATCGAAAGCTGTATCCCCAGCCACTTGTGGGTCGCGACCATTTCCTGACTCACCCGCTCGACAGCGGCCTCCAGGCTCATGCCGGCATCGGCACAGGTGATCATCATGTCCATGAAATCGGGAAAGCCGCGCCGATAGATTCGCTTCTGCGAATTTTCGAAGCGATCGAGCATGATACTCGGAATGACGATGCAAGCGAGACCAAACAAGGCGGACCCGGCAAGGGTCACGAACGCCGGCAAAGTAGGTGGCAGCACCTGAGACAGAAGCACGTACATTAACGAGAAACCGACACAAACCGCTGCAAATCGTGACAAGGTATATATCAAGGGAGCACTTGCTTGATAAAAGCCGGCGCGAAAAAGTTTCGCCTCAAGGGCGTCGGGCTCGTCCCGCTCTTTCTCTACGGCCCGGAAATACGCCTCGATCGGTCGCTGAGCCAAAACTTTGGCCTGTTGCTCAAGGCCGAGCATTGACCGGCGATCGGCGATCCCCTCGGCTTTCAGGTTTTGCGCGACGAGCTTTCGTGTCTGCAACGCAGGCAAGAAAACAAGAGCGCCGAAGAGGAAAATCGCCACCGCCGCCAAAAAAACCGCGGTGGAAACGAGGAACCCCAAATCGCGTATATTTAAGAGTATATTTATTCTACCCTCCGTTAGAAGTCGAAATTGACCATTTTATACATAATAAAGTCACCCAGAAGCGCCCATGTCCCAAAGATCACGAACACGGGCATGATGATTGGGTTGCCCCAAACAGCACCATAGTAAGATGGTGCCAGGCCCAGGAGAATGAAGAACATCACGACAGGGAACAGCGAGATGATCCATGCCGACACTCTGCCTTCCGCTGAAAGTGCTCTGATTTTCATCCCCAACTTGTGCCTTTCACGCAGCACCGACGAGAGATTGTGCAAGATACTGGTAAGATTTCCGCCTGTTTTGGCCTGAATCGAAAGCGACACGGACAGCAGATGAAGGCCTTCGAAACCGACACGCTGGGAGAGTTTGCGTACCGCTTGTTCCATGCTGAGACCGAAGGTGATTTCGTCGGCCACGATGCCAAACTCGGTGCCGAGAGGATCGGGCATCTCGCGAGCCACGAGACCGACTGCCACAGTAGAGGGATGTCCAGCCCGCAGCGAGCGCACGATCATGTCCAACGCATCGGGGAGCTGCCTGGCAAACTTCCGGATGCGCTTGTTGCGAGCGCGTCGCAAAACCAGGAGTGGCAGTACAAACCCAGTCACCAGGAAAATGATGAGTGATACCAGCGTCGAGACACCCATGAAGAATGAGAGAACCATTGCCAGGGCAAGCCCGGCGACCAGAAATATCGCCGCGAACGTCAAGGGATTCCCGGTGATGCCGGATTGCGTGTAGAGCCTGTTCAGGCCGACCAGACCAAAAAGGAAGTCACCAGCGTTTGTCAGCCCGCGCTCGCGCAACAGTCGTTGCAAGGTCTGCTCGGCCGGAACCTCGTCAGCAAGGCGCTTCAGCCGGCGGTTGACCGCCCCGGCGCGGGAGCGGCGACTGGCATAAGAAAGATACAGGGCCTCGGCGGCAAGAATGACGGACGCCGCCGCTACCGTATAGATGAAATAGAGCAAGGATTGGCCGGACAGCATCAGAGCGGAACCTGGGGATTGAAGGCGTCCTTGCCAAAATGATGTCCGAGTGTCGCCGCCTCCACCGAGAAGCGCGGGCGGACACCGGTTGCTCGAAATTCGCCGATGATCGCACCTTCCGCGGTGACGTCGCGGCGAACGAAGTGATAGATTTCCTGAAGCTGCACGACATTGCCCTCCATGCCGGTCAGTTCCGATATCGAAATGACTCGCCTGCCCCCATCCGAAAGACGCTGGGTCTGCACAATGATGTCGATGGCCGAGGCAATCTGGGCCCGGATGGAATCATGTGTCATCGGCATTCCGGCCATGCCGACCATCTGTTCCAAGCGTGAGATAGCATCGCGGGGGGTGTTGGCATGGATGGTGGTCATCGAACCTTCATGGCCGGTATTCATGGCCTGCAGCATGTCGAAGGCTTCCTCGCCGCGCACCTCGCCGACAATGATGCGATCCGGCCGCATGCGCAGAGCGTTCTTGACCAACTCACGCTGACGGACCTCGCCCTTGCCCTCGACATTGGGCGGGCGTGTCTCGAGCCGGCCGACATGCGGCTGCTGCAATTGCAGTTCCGCCGCGTCCTCGATGGTGATCAGGCGCTCCCTGGATGGAATGTAGCTCGACAACGCATTGAGCAAGGTCGTCTTGCCGCTGCCGGTGCCGCCGGAAACCAGGATGGACTTGCGTGCCTGCACGGCAATCCGCAGCAGATCGACCATCGGCTGCCTGATCGAGTTCAGTGCCATCAGGCGTTCGAGCGAATAAGGATTCTTGGAGAATTTGCGGATCGAGACCAGCGGGCCGTCCACGGAGATCGGTCGTACCGCGATATTGACGCGTGAGCCGTCATCCAGCCGCGCATCGACCATCGGCGACGATTCATCGACGCGCCTGCCAATCGCCGAGACGATCTTGTTGATGACGCGAAGCAGGTGCGCTTCGTCACGAAACCGGATGGCCGTCTCCTCAACCAAGCCGCGCCGCTCGATGAATACGCGCTTATGCGTGTTTATAAGGATGTCCGTGATCGTATCATCCTTCAGCAGCGGTTCGATCGGCCCCAGCCCCAGCATTTCGTCGGCTGTGTCGCTGGTCAGCTGATCGAGCTCACGGGCATTCAAGGGCACGCTCCGGCCACGCACGAACTCGCGCACGATCGGCCGGATCTCGTTCAGGATTTCGTCCTTGGAGGCGCTTTCCAGCGCCGTCAGGTTGAAGCGATCGATGAGATGGCGATGCAGCTCGACCTTCAATGTCAGGAAATCGAGACCAAGCGGTTCGGCATCCGCCACGACGGCGGCGGCTGTTTCGTTGGCGGCCGCAACCATGCGCGACGCCTGCGGCGCCGCTTGCTCACCCTGGCCTTTGATGAAGCGACCCAACATGCCGCTTGCCCCTCATAATTTCCCCAGGTCCGGAAACTAAGCGTTAACCACGAGGGGCACAAGCCGCCTGGAGGTCAAACGCCGTGTATTACTTGCAACATAGTTAAGAAATGAGTCTGGGATTCTCATTTTTATTTGGCTTTTCCTCCGAATTATCAGACGAAAGTCGCAAGACCAGTCCTAGGCCTTAGGTCGTATGTCGGCAAATATGCCATCTAAGTCATTAGATATAAAGGAATATGTATTTGTTCTAATGTTTGTGCGTTGCGGCACGACCGTGGCAAAATTGTGAATGAATGGTTAAAATGGCTTGAAAAATGAGGCGAATCAAGCCCTTGTCAAAATTAAGACGACTTCATTCCGAGTATTGAAGGGTTAAACTTCCGTTAATCCGTTTGACACTGCTTTTTCGCACGACCTAGGATTGAACGTGACGGGGGATGCTTGGGTATGGGGTTCATCCTTGGCTCTGTCTCGTCGGGTTCAAACTTCCAAAGGGAGAAATTGACATGAAGAAACTCATGACGATGACCCGGCAGTTCCGCGACGACGAAAACGGCGCTGCTATGGTCGAATATTCCATCCTGGTTGGCATCATTGCCGGCGCGGCCATCCTGGCGATCCTCGCCATCGGCGGCTGGGTGTCCGGGCGCTTCACCGGTCTCTGCGGTACGCTGAACGGTAGGGCGGGCGGAACCTGTAACGCTGCCGCCGGCACCGGAAGCTGATCGGATCAGCCAAGATGACAAAGCTCATGATGATTGCACGGCAGTTCAGCGACGACGAAAACGGCGCTGCGATGGTCGAGTATTCGATCCTGGTTGGCATCATCGCCGGGGCAGCCATCCTCGCCATCCTGGCGATCGGCGGCTGGGTTACCGGTCGGTTTACCGGTCTGTGCGGCAGGCTGGCGGCCAGCACTGTCGGCACTTGCGATGCTGCTGCCGGGACAGGAAGCTGATCGAATAAGAAATCAGGCCCGGATCGTAACATCCGGGCCTGACCTAAATCGCGGCGGGCGAGTTCCCGCAGTATGACCTAGGGGCTTGGGTCTGATGCGCGCCAATACATTTATCATGATCGTGCTTGCAGGCGTGTTCGGCGTGCTCGCGGTGGTGCTTGTCAACATTTGGCTGGCCAACCAGCGCAGCGCCATGGCCGAGGCAAGCGGCATCCAGCGCGACACCGTCGTGGTGGCGGCGATGCCGTTGAAGTTCGGCGACACGCTGACATCCGACAAGCTGCGTGAAATCGCCTGGCCCGCGGGCGCGGTTCCAGCCGGCGCCTTCAGGACAACAAAGGAAGCGCTCGCCGGCGAAGGCGCAAAGCAGGCGCTGCAGACGATTGGTCTCAACGAACCCGTGCTTGCCAACAAGATCACCGGCCCAGGCCAGCGCGCCACCCTCTCGGCGGTGCTCGGCCAAGGGATGAAAGCCGTTTCCATCAGGGTCAATGACGTGCTTGGCGTCGCCGGGTTCGTTTTCCCGGGCGATCGGGTCGATATACTTTTGACGCGCACGGTGCGTGACAGTGATGGCCAGGACAAGAGTTTTGTCGACGTGTTGCTGCAGAGCATGAAGGTGCTCGCCGTCGACCAGGTCGCTGACGAAAGCAAGGACAGCCCGACCGTGGTCAAGGCAGTAACGCTGGAGGCCAGCACCAAGGATGCGCAGAAGCTGACCCTGGCGGCAGGCGCCGGCCAGCTGTCGCTGGCGCTTCGCCAGGCCGCGGCCAGCAAGGGCGAGACGACCGAACGCGTGACGCTGTCGGATCTGACCGGCGAAACGCCTGACGATGTTGCCAAAAGGCAGGCCGAACTGGCCAGGCAAGCGGCGGCCGACGCGGCGGCTGCCGAGGAGCGCAAGCGCGCCGACGACAAGATTGCCGGCCTCACCCAGGCCGTGGAGAAGGTGGGAAGCCGCCTTGACGAGTTGGGCAAGATCAAACCCGCTCCGGCCGTAGCATCCGCGCCGGAAGTGCGCGAGGTCGTGAAGGAAGTGGTCAAGTACGTGCAACCGGAACCGCCGAAGAGCGTAACAGTGGGCGTATTTCGTGGCGTGAAGCTCGATACATATGACGTGCCGCGACAACCATAACAGGGGCGCGGCGACGATTTGGCGCTGCCATCGGCAGCGATTGGGGAGATAGGAATGCAGGGGTTTTGGACTAGGATAGCGTCGGCCGCTTCCTGTATGGCGGTGTTGCTGCTATCTGACCTTGCGGCCGACGCGGCTGACCGCTTCATCGACGTGTCGAATCCCAGCGTCCATCGTGTTTTCCTGCCGATGTCGCAATCGGTGACGATCCAGGTGAGCGCCAATCTGGGCGACATCGTCGTTGGCGACGAGAAAATCGCCGATGCCCAGCCGATGACCGACCGCACGCTCTATGTCATCGGCAAGGGCGCCGGCACCACCACGGTCAATCTGTTCTCACCTGAAAAGCGATCGCTTGGCGTTATCCAGGTCGAGGTCGGCGTCGACGTCGGCGACATGGCGGCCGCCATCCGCCAGGTGGCGCCAAGGTCGCGCATCGAAATCGGCTCCGTCAACGGCAGGGTCAGGCTGGGCGGTCATGTCAAGGACGGCGCCACGCTGGCGGCTATCCTCGAAGTGGCGAAGCAATATGGCCCCGACGACATCATTAATTCCGTTACGGTCGACGACAGCCAGCAGGTCAATCTCGAAGTGCGGATTCTGGAGGCCAAGCGCAATGCCGGCCGCGATCTCGGCGTGTCGATCAGGAGCACCAACAGCCGCGGCACAACTCTGGTTGGAACCGGGATTACCGCCGTCGACAAAGACAAGACCGTGCTCGGCACCGGAGGTTTTCTCAGCGACTTGCTGTCCACCTCTACTCCCTTCGGGGCGCTGCTCACTCGTGTTGTCGACAGCAATATCAAAGTCGATTTGTACATCGAGGCGCTTGAGGCCAAGGGCGCGGTGCGCACGCTTGCAAATCCCAATCTAACCACGCTATCCGGCGAGCAGGCAAGCTTCAATGCGGGTGGCGAAGTCCCTATCCGAACTCTCGACAAGAATGGCGAGATAAGCATCGTTTACAAGCAATTCGGCGTCAATCTTCTGTTCACCCCGGTCGTGCTCGACAACGGCAAGATCCATATGAACCTGGCGCCGGAAGTCAGCGACCTGAACGGCTTCACCACCGCCGGCGACCCGATCTTCACCAACCGCAAGCTGTCGACCGTTGTCGAATTGCGCGACGGCCAGAGCTTCGCGGTCGGCGGGCTTCTGTCCAGCAGGACCACCAAGCTGCAGAATCAGGTGCCATGGCTCGGCCAGGTGCCGGTCATCGGCACGCTGTTCCGCAATTCGAGCAACCAGAAGGAAGAGACTGAGCTGGTGGTGATCGTCACGCCACATCTGGTGCGACCGGTGAAACCCGGAGAGCAGTTGGAGACACCGTTCGACAAGACACGGCCGGCCAACGACCCGGAATTCTTCGTGCTAGGCCAGCTCGAAGTGAACAAGGACATGATCCGCAAATATGAAACGGGCGACGGCGTCACCGGCCCTTACGGCCACATGCTGAATTTCAAATCGAAGGACAAGCTGCTCTATGTCAAGAAATAGCGCCTTGATCCTCATTGTCTGCGCCGGTGCGCTGTCGGGCTGCGCCGCGGATTATCTGAACCATTACGACACGGTGACCTTGGCCGCCGGCGACACCCAGAAATACAATTCGTTGCTGCAGACGGTCGATCCGCTCAATCCGGCTTCGAAGAACACACATATAGAAGGCGACGGCGTGCGCGCCGCCGGCGTAATCCAGAAGTACAGAGTTCCGCCGAGCACGGCGCCAACGACCAACATGACTGTCAATGTTGGAGCGGCGGGCGTGAACAGCACTGCAAACTGAACGGAAGGATGCGGAAGGCGCCGGGCATGCGAGGGGCCTTGGTGCAAGAAAGCAGAGAGTAAGGTCATGTTGGGGACCATTCGTGCCTTCTGGAGAGATCAACGCGGCGTAGCGATGCTTTTCGCCGCAATCATGGTGCCGGTACTCGTCGGCCTGTCGCTTCTGGCCATCGACATGAGCCGCGCCAACAGTCTTCACAACGATATGCAGAAGGGTGCCGATGCCTTCGCACTGGCGGCAGCGGCCGAGCTGGACGGCAATACGGACGCGATCACCAGGGCCAACAGGGCGGTTGCGAATCTTCTGACGAGCAACGCCACGAAATTTTCGACCTCGGGCTACCATACGCTGGTCGCGGCCGACCTGACCGTCACCTATCTGTCCGCCATCCCCGCCAATGACAGCATCGGACTCAGCGCCGCTGGCGTGGACGATAACGGCGTGAACTGGAGCACCACCGATCCGAAGGTGGCGAGATTCGCTGAGATAACGGTCAAATCCACTGCGTTCGCGACAATCTTCCCGGCAAGTTTTGTCGGAAGCAATGACACCATGAACCTGCAGACGCAGTCGGTGGCAGGGTTCAACAACGCGCTTTGTCAATTCACGCCGATGTTCATCTGCAACCCCTATGCGTCCCTGGGTGCTCTGCAGACAGCCTTGTCGGGAACCAAGAAGCCGATGATCTGGCTGAAGGAGCAGCAGGGCGGCGCCAGCGCTCAATATGGCCCCGGAAACTATGGTTTCCTGTCAACGCCGGAGGGCGACAAAAATACGGGGTCGATCACCGAGATGTTCGCCGTTACGAGTCCACCCGCCTGCTTCAGCCAGAACGGGGTAACAACCCGCCCGGGCAACATCCCGCCGGTAAATGACGGCATCAACACCCGCTTCGACATCTTCTCCAACGGTGGGCCCTACAAGACCGATCCGACCATCAATCCGCCGGCGCCGAATGTTCGCAAGGGGATGGTTGTGAAGAATGCAGGCAAGAACAATTGCAGCTACTCGGCGCCCAGCAACGGGCAAGCGAGCAACTACATGGCATTGCCGAGGGACAATTGCTTTTACTCGGGCGGCTGCACACAGGCCGGCGTTCTTGGCGACGGAAGCTGGAATTTCACGGGCTACTGGAACGTCAACCATCCGGGCGCCAGCACCTCGGCTGTAACAACCGCCTGTGGCGCAACCCCGAGCCGATACTGCGTCTACAACTTCGAAATCAACAACCCCGCCTTGGCGAGCGGTTCGGAAAAGACGGCGCCGCAATGCAACACGACGACGCAGACTGCGGACAGGCGGCTTCTCTACGTTGCGATTATCGACTGCGTGGCCAACTCCGTCAAAGGCGGCGGGCAGACCTTGCCGGTGCAGGCCTTTGCCAGCGTGTTCGTGACGGAACCGGCGGGCGGGGCCCCTAACGCCGACATCTACGGCGAGATGGAGGACATCAGCACGGTGGTCGGTCAGAACACGCTGAAAAAGCTTCAGCGCAATGAAGCCCAGCTCTACCGGTAGGTGCAGTGATGATCCGGTCAAGCAAAATCATCCAGCGCTTCAGAGGCGATGAGCATGGGGCGGCTCTGGTCGAGGTGGCGCTCGTCATCCCCTTCCTGCTGCTGTTGTCGGCGGGCGTCTTCGAACTCTCCAACATCCTGAACACGCGTCTGCTGCTCGAGGCCGGCGTTGAGGATGGCGCGCGTTACATGGCCCGCTGCAACGACAGCAACTGGAGCAATTGCGTTACCCTTGGAACCAACCTGGCGGTGAATGGAGCGGTGACCGGCGGCAGCGCGAGGGTGAAGGGCTGGGTCACCACGCAGGTCACGGTCACCCCGACCTATACGCCTGCCGTCGACGCCGCCACCGGCACTGAACTCTATCTCAGCAGCACCGCCAATGTGAATGTCGTTGAGGTCAGCACCTCATTCCCCTACTCCGATCTCGGGCTTTGGAGCTATCTGGGCTTCGGAGCCCTCACGATAACCGTGTCACATCAGGAGCGAGTCTTCGGATGGTGACGGCGAGGAGAACATTCGGCGCGGACCAGTCCGGCGCGACCATGGTCGAAATGGCCGTCGCCATGCCGTTGCTGCTGACCCTTCTGCTCGGCTTTGTCGATTTCAGTTACCTCTTCTACCAATGGAACGCCGGCAACAAGGCAGTGCAGACGGGCGCCAGACTGGCGCAGGTTTCGACGCCAGTCGCCAGTGGGCTCGCCTTGGAGGCAAAGACGCCCTCCGACACCTTGCTAGTCGGAACCGCCGTCCCGGCAGGGACGTATGACTACATCTGCACCGCCAATGCCGCCGGCACTGTTTCATGCGCCTGCGGCACAGGCAGCACATGCCAGGACCTCACAGCGAGCCAGGCCTCATTCGATTTTATTTTTAATGGCGGCGGCGGCCGGGCGGGCATGGTCACTCTTCTGCCAACCCTGCAGAAATCCGAGGTGCGGATAGAATACGCCGCCTCCGGCCTCGGCTACTGGACACGCCCAAGTGGCCCGGTGCCCACCGTCACGGTCAGCATCACCAATCATCCGTTCCAGTTCTTTTTCCTGGGCGGTCTGCTCGGCTTCGGAAACATCACCATGCCCTCCATGCTGAGCACGGTTACGGGCGAAGACATGAAGAGCACCTTTCCATGAACGCCATCAACACCAAGGTTACGCCGACCAAGCGAAAGCAGGTGGCGTTGTTCTCGTCGGATCCGAATTTCAAGCGCGAGGTGGCGACGCGGCTCGATGCGCTGGCGATCTATGACGTCAGGGTTGCCGACACCGGCGACTTCCTCAAGGGACCGCCGGCCGATACGCGTCCGGGCATCGTCATCCTCGATCTCGGCGATGGCGAGTTGCTCGCCAGGCCAGGCATCGTCGAGGCGCGCGCTTTGTGGGCCACCGTGCCGCTGATTGCGGTTTCCGACGAGCTGACATCGGAGCGGACGCGCGTTCTGGTGCGCATGAACGCTTCGGACTGGCTGCACAAGCCGCTCGACGGCAAGGAACTGCTCAACGCGGTGACCTTCCACGACACCGGCAACCAGGGCACGAAGAGCCGCATCATCACCTTCATCAGCGCCAGCGGCGGCGCCGGCGCCACGACGCTGGCGCTGTCGGCGGCCGAGCACCTGGCCTCGAAATCGGCCGAACGCGCGGCCTCCACCTGCCTGGTCGACCTCGATTTCCAGAGTGCCAATTGTGGCGCCTACCTCAACCTGTTCAACCAGTTCGATCTGGCAGGCATCATCAGCCAGCCTGAACGGCTCGATGTCGAGCTGATGGATGTCATCAAGCTGTCGCGCCCGTCCGGCCTCACCCTCTACGCGTTCGAGCGGCCGCAGCTGCCGTTCGAGCCGCATGGCAGCGATTTCGTCTTCCGGCTTCTCGACCTCGTCGCTTACCGCTTCGACGACATCGTCATCGACCTGCCCAATCTCGAAACGCCCTGGCACAATTCCGTGCTTTCGACGAGCGACGAGATCTTCATCGTCTTCGAGCTCAACGTCGCGTCGCTGCGGCAAGGCAAGCGGCTCTACACCAAGATCCGCGAACTGCGCGGCAACGCGGTTAGCATCACGCTCGTCGCCAACAAGCATAAGCGCAAATGGTTCGGGAACCATTTTTCGCGCAGCGAGCTGGAGAAGATCTTCAAGGCGCCGCACATCAAGTCGGTGGCGCTCGACACCGCGCTTCTCTCGGATTCGCTGAACCGGGCCATCCTGCCTTCCGAGGTGGAGGGGCGGGCACGCTTCAACAAGGACCTGAAGAAGATGTTCAAAGAGCGGCTCGATGACGCTGCCAAATAGGCATCGGATCATCCCGAGGCTGGCCGGCGCCTGCGCGCTCGGCGCGATTCTGGCGCTGTCCGTTCAGGAACCCGCCGACGCGCGATCGGCGCCGCCGCTGCCGGCGATGGGCCCCAGCCTGCGCAAGGTGGTTGCCTTCGCAACCGCCGAGCAGCCGGGAACCATCATCATCCGCAAGAACGAGAAGGCACTTTACCTGGTGACCCGCCAGGGCCAGGCGCTGCGCTACCAGATCAGCGTCGGGCGTGACGGATTTGGCTGGACCGGAGTGGTGAAGGTCGGGGCCAAGACGGAATGGCCGCAGTGGCGCCCGCCCCGGGAAATGCGCGCCCGCCAGCCGGATCTGCCGGAGCTGGTGCCCTCGGGCCCCTACAACCCGCTTGGCGCGCGGGCGCTTTATCTGTCTCGGGACGGACACGACACGCTCTATCGCATCCACGGCACCAATGATCCTTCAGGTGTCGGCTTCGACGGCACATCCGGCTGCTTTCGCCTGACCAACACGGATGTGATCGATCTTTTCAAGCGCGTGCCGGTAGGCACCAAGGTGGTGGTTGAATGACGATGATCAGCGAGCCGGACGTTCCGGCAATCGAACTCGGTCACAGGGAAGCTGCTCCGGGACGGCCCAGCCGAGCCAGAATGATCGGTGTTTTGGCGGTGGGTGCTGCACTCGTCACCTTCGTCAATGTGACGGCTGCGGTCTATCTCTATCGCGGCGTCAACGACCTCAAGACGATGGAGGCGCGGCTGGAACAGCTCGGCCAGTTCGAGCAGCGCATCGGCGCCCGCATCGATACCGTCAACAACGGTTTCCAGAGCCGGTTCGAGACGCTGGACCACCAGCTGCAGGCGAATTTCGGCCAGATCAACGGCAATATCGCCAAGCTGGAGCAAGGCCAGCCCGTTGCCGCCGACGTGCAAGCGCCAGGCGCAGCCGAGCCGCCCGTGCTCGGCAGCACCACGGTGGCGGAAGCGGCCGCGGCCGACAGTTCCGGGGAGCCCGAGCCCGCCGACACGCCGCGCCCGTTCAAGCGAAAGGTCGTGCCTCCTGGTCCCAATCCCGCCTACCAGCGTATCGAGCAGGCCGACGGCAAGGTTTATTACAAGAAGGTCAACTAAGCAGGATGGCTGTTGCGGGTGCTTTAATCTGGATTACAGATCGCGCTGCAGCGCCAATATGCGGACCGTGCGGGCTTCGGCGCGCTGCTTGGCCTCGCGCAGAAATGCTACGTGACAGTAAGCGCAGGCTGCGAGACCTAGGGACAGCACCAGGCAATTCTCCAAGCTGAAGTCGACCATCACCGAGAATTGAAGGCCGTGAGGCGTGACGAAGGCGGCAATAGTGCTCGCCGTTTCCGCATGGCTGCTTAGCGCCATCATGAGTCCGGCAAAAATTATAGCAGCATGATTGGCGAGGAAGAAACCGCCGGACCATTTGGACCGGCTTGCCATCCAGCAGGCGCCCGCCGCAAAGACGATGATGGCGGCATCGAGCGCCATCGATCCGCCGAGATAGACATGCGCCTGCTGCCAGAACATGGTCGAGAACGGTCGCAGCTCGAGCCAGGCGTGCCACACAGCGGGGCTGGCAGGATAGAAGCCGAGAAGGAGCGTCGCCGCTCGCTCGCCTGCCATAATCGTCAGGATGAATGCGGGAAAAGCGAAGAGTAATACCGACTTGCGCTTCATGTTGTCCTCGACAATCTGGCGTCAGCATAGATTGCAGAGGTTAGGCGAGGCTTAACGGCCAGGCGGCTGCGCTGATTGTTCGTTCCCGCGACTGCAGTTGAGACCAGCGCCTGTCCTCTCCCCCATATCCGCGTTGGAGTGGGTCACCGTTGCACGGAATCGGCAAACCGCTCTATAGCAATTGAAGCTGACACACGTGCCCAATTCCGACGATCAGCCGGGCGACAGGCCCGTCATCTGGTGCCTCAGCACGAGGCCGACCGCGCCCAGCAACGCATCGTTCTCGGTGTGCTTGCCAATAATTATCCGCGTGCGCAGGGCCGGAGCGATATCGCGCGACTTGATGAGCGTGTGGCGTTCATAGGACGCGATCAGCGGCGTCAACAGAATGTCGCCCGCCAAAGCCATGTGGCCGCCGATGATGATCAGTGGCGGATTGAGCACCGAGCCGATCAGGCCGAGACCCCGGCCGGCGATCTCGGCGGTATCCTCGATCATCCGCAACGCCCTGACGTCGCCCTGCTCGGCCATTGCGATGACATCGTCCATGGTGACTTGCCGCTGCACGATGCGCGAAATCTGTTCCAGCGGCCGGACAAAACTCGCATAGAGTTCCAAGCATCCGCGATTGCCGCACCGGCAAAGATCTCCGCCCGGATCGATGCTGATGTGCCCGAATTCGCCGGCACCGCCAGCGATGCCCGTCACCAGCCGGCCATGCTGGACAATGGCCCCACCCACGCCCAGATCGATCTTGAACAGCACGAAATCGTCCTGGCCGACTGCCGCACCCCACATCATCTCGGCAATGGCCGAGCAGTTGCTCTCGTTGTCGGCGAAGATCGGCTGCCCCAGGACGGGTCCGAACACATCTCGTATGTTGACGCCGGCCCATGTTGGAACCATGCTCGCGCGCAGCACCACTCCGTCGCGGCTGACAGGACCGGAGACGGAAACCCCAACCCCCAGGAGCCCCGCTGCCGGCAGACCGTTTTCCGCGTAAGATTGGGCAATTGCCGATTTGACCGTCTGGGCCGCCTGTTGCGGCTGGTAGTCCAGAGGCATTGGGATGGTTTGTTCAGCAATGACGGAATGTGAGACATCAGCAACGATGATCCGTATCTGCTGAAGGGCCAGGTGAATTCCAACGCAGGTGCCTGCCGTCGGATTGAGCGTCACGGCCGCGGCTGGCCTGCCGATACCTCTGACGCCGTCGCGACTGGTCGGGGCTTCGATCACCATCCCCGACTTTCTCAAACCATTCAGCGCGGTCGACACCGTCGAGCGCGCCAGGCCGGTGACACGTGTGATCTGCGATGCGGAGAGTGCGCCGCGCTCGCTCAGGCAGCGCACGATCAGGCTCTCCGGCGACGCGGACGGCCTGTCGATCAGCCAGGTTCTAAGCGAAGGTTTTGTCATGGATCAACATAAACATCGTTGACTGATAGCTCCAATATGTCATCTTGGAAAGAACTCGAGATTAACGCATCTCGCCGGCGGCGGCTTCAAACCGCGGCCATAAGCGGTCGAAACGAACCGTGCAACACCATATGGGAGTGAAACGATGAAGTCCGTCATGACCGCCCTCGCGGCTGCTGCTGCGTGCATCCTTGTCGCCGGGGCAGCCGTCGCCGAACCCAAGACGAACCTTTTGCACCAATGGGCGACCGGATCGGACGCCCAGGCGATCGCCAAGCTCGGCGAGATGTTCACGGCCAAAGGCGGCAAATGGGAGCAGACCTCGATCGCCGGTCATACGGCCAATACGCTGGCAAAGCTGCGTGCCGACGTGATCGCCGGCAATGCCCCGCCCGCCGTGCAGCTGAAGGGCCCGGAAATCGCCGAGTGGAACGCGACTGGCATGACCGCCGATCTCGACGCGTTGGCGGCCTCGGAGGGATGGGAGAAGGTGGTGGCCCCGGAATTGCTTCCGGTGATGAAGCCGACCGGCAAATGGGTCGCCGCTCCCATGAACATCCACCGCATCAACTGGCTCTGGGCCTCGCCGAAGGTCATGCAGGCCGCCGGCGTGACGGAAATACCGAAGACCTGGGCCGAGTTCAATGCGGCCTGCGACAAGATCGTCGCCTCAGGCAAGATCTGCATCTCGCATTCGACCGCCGACTGGACGGATTCGACGGTGTTCGAGGTCGTGCTCTACGGCCAGGACATCGATCTCTATCGCAAGGCCTTCGTCGAAGGCGATGTCGACTCCATGCGCAGCCCAGGCATGGTCAAGGCCTTCGAGCAGATGCGCCTGATGACGACCAAATACATGGATCCGGGCATGGTTGGCCGCGACTGGGATTCGATGTCGGCGCTCGTTGGCAAGGGCGACGCGGCGTTCCACATCATGGGCGACTGGACGATCGGCCTGTTGACCGCCGCCGGCTTCAAGGAAGGCACCGATTATGTCTGCGCCCAGGCGCCGACCGACTGGGGCAAGCCCGGCTTCATCCTCAACTCGGACTCGGTCGTGTTCTTCAAGCAGAAGGATCAGGATTACATCGACGGCCAGAAGCTGCTGGCCACCCTGATCCTGTCGACCGACTTCCAGACGGTCTTCAACCAGGCCAAGGGCTCGATCCCCGCACGCCTGGATGTCGATCTGTCGAAGGGTTTCAATCCATGCCAGCAGCTCTCGCAGAAGGATCTGCAGGCTTCGATCAAGGAGGGCACGCTGGTCCGCTCAATGGCGCACAACATGACCGTCCCGCAGAAGATGCGCGGTGCCATCATGGACGCCATTACCGAGTTCGTCGCGACGCCCGACATGTCAGCCGAGGCCGGTGCCAACGCGATGGCCGACGCGGCAGAAGCGCAGAAGTAGACGGGACCGGCCGGGGCGCAATTCCTATCCGCACCCGGCCATCCTCTGTCCCGGTCCCGCGCCCTGCCAGCCCCTTGCGCCAAATGTCAAATCGCGACTTGATCCGATCGGTCCCGGCACCCACCCACCGCTGGCGGGAGCGGCTGGGCTCCGCGATGCCCTTGCTGGTGCTCGGCCCCTCCCTTGCGGCGAGCTTCGTCTACGTTTTCGTGTTCACCGGCTGGACGCTCTACATCTCGCTTTCGAACTCCTCGCTGCTGCCGACCTACGGCTTCGTCGGCTTGGACAACTACGCGTCGCTGTGGGCGAACCGGCGCTGGAACATCGCCTATACCAACCTGTTTTTATTCAGCGGTTTCTACATCGTCGGCTCGATGGCGGTGGGATTGCTGCTGGCGATCCTGATCGACCAGCGCGTGCGCGGCGAAGCGGCCTGGCGCACGATCTTCCTCTATCCGCTGGCCGTCTCCTTCATCGTCACCGGCACCGTCTGGAGCTGGCTCTACAACCCAACCGACGGTATCCAGGCGATGGTGCGCGGATTGGGCTGGACGAGCTTCAGTTTCGCCCTCGCCAGCGACCGGCACTATGCGATCTACGCGGTGATCATCACCGGCGTCTGGCAGGCCTCGGGCTTTGCCATGGCGCTCTTCCTGGCCGGCCTGCGCTCGGTGGACCAGGATCTCGTCAAGGCCGCGCAGATCGACGGCGCATCGACGTTTCGCATCTATCGCAAAGTGCTTCTGCCAACCATTGCGCCGATCTTCCTGGCGGTCGCCGTCATCCAGATCCAGTTCGCCATCAAGACCTTCGATCTCGTGGCGGCTCTCACCAAAGGTGGCCCGGGGATCTCGACCACCTTCCCCGCCATCTACGTTTACGACCTGATGTTCCAACGCGGCCAGATCGGCGAAGGTGCTGCCGCCGCCATCATGATGCTGGCCGCTGTTGCCGTGGTGCTGGTGCCCTATTCATTCTGGGTGGTCTGGCGCCGGCGCAAGGAAGCCGGCCATGGCTGAGACCGCACTCGACCAGTCGCTCGATCATCGCGCCGCCGCGGTTGCGGCGCGCAGGCATTTCCTCACCCGCTTCGTCATCTACGGGCTGCTGGTCGTCTTCGCGGCGATCTACCTGGTGCCGCTGCTGGTCGTGGTGCTGAATTCATTCCGCGACCAGCAAGAGATCGCGCGCAACGGGCTGATCTCGCTGCCACGCAGCTTCCGCCTCGAAGCCTGGGGCCAGGCCTGGAGCACCTATTGCATCGGCGGCACGTGCGAGGGCATGCAGCGCAACTTCTACAACTCCTTGAAAATGACGATCCCGGCGACTTTCATCTCGACAGCTGTCGGCGCGATGAACGGTTACGTCCTATCGAAATGGCGCTTCAAGGGTTCGGAGGCGCTGTTTACCTGCATGCTGCTCGGCGTCTTCGTTCCGGGCCAGATTTCGTTGATGCCGTGGGCGTTCATCCTCGGCAATCTCGGCCTCAGCAATTCGACCTACGGGCTCGTTCTCATCCATGTCATCCAGGGCATTTCGTTCACCACCCTCTTCTGCCGCAACTACTACATCAGCATCCCCGACGATCTGATCAAGGCGGCGCGCATCGACGGCGCGGGCTTCTGGCGCATCTTCTATAAGATCATTCTCCCGCTCTCCTCACCGATCCTGATCGTCACGGTGATCTGGCAGTTCACCGGCATCTGGAACGAATATCTGTTCGGTGTCGTCTTCACCTCAGGGCAGCAACAGCCGATTACAGCCGCACTCGTCGCGCTGACGGCGAGCGGCACGAATGTACGCGCCTATGATGTGATGAGCGCCGCCGTGCTGATCGGCGCGCTGCCGCCGCTGCTGATCTATCTGTTCGGCGGCAAGTATTTCGTCCGCGGCCTGACCCAAGGGGCGATCAAGTGAGGCGCAATCAAGTGAGCCGCGATCAAGTGAGCGGGGCCCGTCTTATGTCGCTGATCGCCGCACCTGCCAAGAAGGGCATCGCATGTCGACATTGACCATCCAGTCGCTGCGCAAGAGCTACGGCGCGGTCGAGGTGCTGAAGGGCATCGACCTCGAGGCGCGGAACGGCGAGTTCGTCGCGCTGGTGGGACCGTCCGGCTGCGGCAAGTCCACCCTGCTCGCGATGATCGCCGGGCTGGAATCTGTTACCTCCGGCGAGATCCGCATCGACGGCCGGCTGGTCAATTCGGTTGCGCCGAAGGACCGCGACATCGCCATGGTGTTCCAGTCCTACGCGCTTTACCCGACGATGACGGTGCGCGAGAACATCACCTTCGGTATGGAAAGCCGCCGTGTGCCGAAGCCGCAGCAGGACGAGGCCGTCAAGCGGGTTGCAGCGCTCCTGCAGATCGAACCGCTGCTCGGGCGCAAGCCCGGACAGCTTTCGGGCGGCCAGCGCCAGCGCGTCGCGATGGGCCGGGCGCTGGTGCGCGACCCGAAACTGTTCCTGTTCGACGAGCCGCTCTCCAATCTCGACGCCAAGCTGCGGGTCGACATGCGTACCGAAATCAAGAAGCTGCATCACCGCGTCGGCAAGACGACGGTCTACGTCACCCACGACCAGGTCGAGGCGATGACGCTCGCCTCGCGCATCGCCGTGATGCATCAGGGTTCGGTCCAGCAATTCGATGAGCCAGCCACCATCTACAACCGTCCGGCCAACATGTTCGTGGCGGGCTTCATGGGTTCGCCGGCGATGAACTTTTTGCCGGCCGAACTGGGCGAGCAGGACGGGCGCCCCACTGTTGTCCTGCCGACCGCCGACGGCAAGACGGCCAAGCTGCCGATCGTCCAGGCGCTGCCATCCGATAGGCCACGACAGATCCTGCTCGGCGTCCGGCCGGAGCACATCTACCGGTTTGATCCCGATCTCGCGCGCCGCAAGCCTGGCATTGCGCAAGTCGATGCCGTGGTCGAACTGGTCGAGCCGACAGGTGCGGAGACCATGGCCGTTCTGCGCCTGGGCGGCAAGGAAATCACCGGCCGTTTCGATCCCGACGGCACACCACGCATGGGCGAGACGGTGACGCTCGGCATCGACATGGCGCGTGCCTGCCTGTTCGACCCGACGACCCAACGCCTGATCTGACCCAACTGACCTGAAGAGAGTCCCGCCTTGTCCTTTGCCACCTATCCGAGCCTCGCCGACCGTGTCGTGCTGATCACCGGCGGCGCGTCGGGCATCGGCGCCGACACGGTCCGCGCCTTCGCCGCCAATGGCGCACGTGTCGCGTTTCTCGATCTGCAGCAGGAGGCCGGCGCCGCACTCGCGCGCGAACTCGCCGCCACGGCTGCGCACCCGCCGCTGTTCATGCGCTGCGACGTGACCGATATTGCCGCTCTCCAGGCTGCGATCGGCACGGTGCGCGACCGCGTTGGGCCTGTCGCGGTGCTGGTCAACAACGCCGCCGACGACAATCGCCACCCGGTCGCCGACGTGACGCAGGAATACTGGGACCACGCCCAGGACGTGAATCTGCGGCACCACTTCTTTGCCGCCCAGGCCGTGCATGCGCACATGAAGGAGTTGGGTTTCGGCTCGATCGTCAATTTCTCCTCGATCGCCTGGCGTTTCGGCGCGGCTGACATGGCGCCTTACGCGACGGCCAAGGCTGGCGTGGTCGGGCTGACATTCGCGCTGGCGCGGGCGTTTGGGCCCGACAACATCCGCGTCAACGCCATTGAGCCGGGCGCCGTCATGACCGACCGGCAAAGGCAGCTTTGGTACAAGACGGAAGCGTCAGTCGAGCAGGTCGTGCAGCGCCAATTCATTCGTCGGGTCCTGCTGGGCGAGGAGATCGCGCGCACGGTGCTGTTCCTCGCCGCCGACGACAGCCGCATGATCACCAAGCAGTCGATCACCGTGGATGCCGGCCTGCGATGACCGCGAAACCTGAACCAAAGGATCGCTTCACGCTTGAGGTCGGCCTGAACCCCTACGGCCTGACCTATCATCTCGGCCTGCAGGCCCGCGACACGCCACGCGCCAATCCGAGGCCTGCGGGGCTCGAAGGTTTCATCGCGCTCGCGACCGAGCTCGGCGCGCGGGTGCTGGAGATCTGGGTGCCATGGCTGACGGAGCTTTCCGACGACGCGGTGGTCGCGCTGCGCGAAAGGCTTGCCGGCCTGGGCATCACGCCGATCGTCAGCGGCGGGCTTCTGGTGCGGGAACCGCTCGATGAGGCCTTTCGGGCCGCGCGCCTGCTCAAGGCCAAGATCATCCGGACGGCGCTGACGCCGGTTCTATGTGGCGACCGCAACGCTGCCGGCGAGAAATGGAGCGAGTACGGCGGCATTATTCGAGACAGATTGAGGCAGTGGGGTCCCCGCGCGACTGCCGAAGGCTACGTCCTTGCGATCGAGAACCACCAGGACTTCACCAGCCAGGAACTCGTCGATTTCTGCGCCCTCGGCGGCGAAGGCGTCGGCGTCACCTTCGACACCGGCAACACATTCCCGGTCGGCGAAGCGCCGCTCGATTTCACGCGGCGGATCGCGCCGCATGTCCGCCACGTCCACCTCAAGGACTACCGCGTGCAGTTCACCAGCGAAGGCTACCGGCTGATCCGTTGCGCCATCGGCGACGGTGCTGTGCCGTTTGCCGAGCTGTTTGCAATTCTTAGCCAACACCATGACCGCATGACCGCCGTTCTCGAGCCGGGCGCGTTGGAGGCGCGGCATGTGCGCTGTCTCAGCGACGACTGGTGGCACGGCTATCCGCCGAAGACGGCGCGCGAATTTGCCGCCTGCCTGGCGGCAGCCCAGCGCAATCGGCTGCCCGACGATGCCGACTACCGCACCCCTTGGGAGCGTGAAGATGACGCTTCCCTGGTTTCCTATGAGCTCGACATGATCCGGCGCAGCGCCGCCAACATGCGCAACCTTGGTTTGATGAAAGTGGAGACTATCTGATGACGGCACGTGAACTCGATGGATTGACGGCTTTCGTAACCGGCTCCGGCCGTGGCCTCGGTCGCGTGATGGCCGAGCGCCTGGCCGAACTCGGCGCCAATGTCGCGATCCACGACATGGACGAAACAGCGCCGGCCAAATACGGCGAGTTCGCCAATCTCGCAGAGGTGGTTGAGCGCCTGAAGCGGCATGGGACGAAGGTCACGTCGGTGACCGGCAACATTGGCGACCAGAAGGCGGTGGCCGCGATGAAGCGCAAGATCGAGGCCGATCTCGGCGACGTGCATGTGCTGGTCAATTGCGCAGGCGGCGACATCGGCGCCAAGGGCGGCAAGCCGAACCCGAACAATGCGCTGGACATCGAACTGGACGACATCCGCGTGCTCACCGAGAACAATCTGATCGGCACGATGCTGGTCTGCCAGGCCTTCGTGCCGCCCATGAAGCAGCGCGGCAGCGGCTCCGTCATCAATATCGCATCGGCGGCAGCGCATCTCGGCGTCTCACCCGAGGTCGTCTACTCGACGTTGAAGGCCGCGGTCGTGCATTACACGCGCTGCCTCGCCAAGGAACTGATCGAGGACGGCGTGCGCATCAACGCCGTCAGCCCCGGCGCCACCAAGACGGCAAGGTTCCAGGCGACCCGCGTGGTCGACCCCAACCGCATGGATTCAGGCAAGAAATCGCTGAACCGGTATGCGGAACCGGAAGAGATCGCCGAGGCAGTGGCCTTTCTCGCCGGTCCGCGCGCTCGCTTCATCAACGGGCAGGTCATTCGCGTCGATGGTGGTTTCACCATCTTTCCAGGTTGAATGACCGCCGTTCGCACCGGCTGCCGCGTGAACTGATTCCCATCGTACGCGTTCAAAAACCCGCCAAAGGCCAGATCCAGGCGGTGCGGCAAGAGCCTTGTGTGTCCTGACGCAGGCGTCGAGGTTCGTCGTGTGAAATTCCTCAGCGGGTAAGGACCGATGGTACCGTTGGCTGGGATCGAACCAGCGACCTCCGGATCCACAATCCGGCGCTCTAACCAGCTGAGCTACAACGGCACATCTGCCTGGGCAGGATCGCGGTGGAAGTCTCCGCAACCGCCTTGTCATCGGCGAAGCGTCCAATACGGGCTATCGGATTTTAATTCAAGGCCCTTGATATGGCAAAGGACAGGTTGTCCTCATCGCACCTTGGGAAAAGGCAAAAGAAAAGGCCGGCGGGAGGAGGTGCCGGCCTTTTCCTGTTACGAGCCAGCGGGAGGAGGTGCTGGCTGGTCACCCCGGAAACGGAGGGAGGAGGTTCCATTTCCGGGTATCTGGTTACTCAATCCTATCGCAGCTATTTGTCTGACGAAATGCGACGTTTTGATGCATCGCAGGATTGTGCGTTTAAATTAGGCAGCCTTGACGTCCTTGATCGCCTTTTCGAAGGCGGTCTTGACCGGCTTGGAGACGTCCTCGACCGCCTTGGTTGCAACGGTCTGGAGTTCCTTGGCCTGCTCGACAGCGGTCTCGACGCGCTTGCGCAGGAAAGAAGTCTGCAGCTCGACGACTTCCGACAGGCTCTTGGCGCCGATCAGCGCTTCGAGATGCGAGAAGCCGGCTTCGAAATTGGAGCGCAGCACGGCGATGGTCTTGAGCGAAACGTCGCTGGAAACGGCCTTGGCGGTCTCGAAGGTCGACTCCAGAACCTTCTGGGTCTCCTCGGCGCCGGTCTTCAGCTTGGCATAGGCTTCCTTCGACTGCTCGACGCCCTTCTCGGCGAAGGCGCGGATCTGGTCGGTGGCCTTGGAAGCATCAAAGCTCGGGAATTCGATGTTTTCGATGGTCTCGGCGGTCTTGGTGGTGGTCTTGGACATTTTCCAACCTTTCGGGTAGCGGCTTTGACAGAAAGCCGTCTCGTTCATGTATGATGGCAATATAGAGGTTTTTTTGTGCAATGCAACATCTTTGTTGCACTGCACCATAGAATCTTCCCTCACGTCAGCCAAGCGGGCCGTTAACCACGAGCCTAGAGATTTCGACCGTTAAACCGCCCAGCTTGTGGACCTTCCGGCCGCGGGCTTTTATTAACAAAGCGTTAACTGAAATGCCTGCTTCGGAGGGTTGGCCAAGCGCATGCCACCTGAGAACTACTCCTTCCTCGATGTCGCAGTGCTCGACGCGGTGCGCCAGCGCTTTGCTTCCGGCGACGCTTTGGCCATCCTGTCGGCGGACCTCGAACAGGTGATCTGGGCGAACGGCCCAGGGGCGGCGGTGTTCGGCTATCCGGATATCGAAGCCATCATCGGCGCGTCCGCAGGACTGCCTTTGATTGCCCGGCGGCAGATCATGGCGACCAGCGGTTTCCCCGATATCGGCAGCGACCGCTCCATCATGGTAAGGCTCGCCACCGGCATGGTGAGCCGCGCCGTTGGCTTCCTGGCCAGCGCGGTGACAATGCCGGACGGCGAAAAGGCGATCATGCTGGCCGTGCCGGCGGCGCAGACCAATTCGCGCAGCGCCGCCGAAATCGCCAGCCGCGCCATTGGCGGCTTCACCGAGGCCGGGCATTTCATCGCCTTCGTCGACGCGCAAGGCCATGCCGAGGCGGCGTCGGACGGCTTCGCCGCACTCGGCATCAAACCGGAAACACTGGCCGCCCTGGTTGCGGACGTGGCCAGCAGCGGCGACCGCGTCGTCAAGCGCCTCGTCCCCGGCGCCAGCACTTCTTACCCGGCCGGTTTTGCGCGCCTCACCGATACGCGCCATCTGCTGGTGGTGATCGACGAGGACCAGCTTGAAGACGGCGAAAGCCATGAAGGCGCACAGCCACAAGGCGACGACCCCGGCGATCAGGTAGCGGGGGTAGCGGAACATGACGCCGCGGCGCCTGGCGTGCCGACTGTCGAGCCCCAACCCATACAAGACAACAGTCCGCCACCTGCGACTGCCGAACAGGCCGCCGCCGTTGCGGAGGCGCCTCGGGTCGACCCTCAGCCTGCCGAGGAACGGCAGCCCGTGACCGACGCCGCACAGCCGGAGGCGGCTCCCTCGCAAGACAATGCAAAGCCTGTCGAATTGGCCCAGACTCCGGTCGACCAAACGCCGGCTTCACCCGAGCAGTCAGCCAGCTCCGTCGAATCCGGGCAAAAAGCGGCGAACCGCGATCCGGGTCAGCACGATCACTGGTATTTCCATTCCGGCGACGACGAGACCGAGCAGGCTCAGCCGCCGGCTCAGGTCGAACCGTTCGAGGCGACTGAAGCCGAAGCTCCCCGGGAGATCGCGGAAATCCAGGCGCCAGCTCAGCCTGTGGCACAGCGCAATATCGATCGCTCGGCGCCACCGCTGCGCTTCGTCTGGCGCACCGATGCCGAGGGCAAGTTCAGCGCGCTGTCGCCGGAATTCGCCGACATCGTCGGCCAGCCAGCGGCCGATGTGATCGGCCGGCGTTTCAAGGATGTCGCCACGACGTTCGGCCTCGATGCTTCCGGCGATATCGCCGGCCTGCTCGAACGGCGCGACACCTGGTCGGGCCGCTCGGTGCTGTGGCCGGTGGCCGGCACCGATCTCAAGATCCCGGTCGATCTGGCGGCACTGCCCGTCTATGGCCGCAGCCGCGCCTTCGAAGGGTTTCGCGGTTTCGGCGTCGCGCGCAGTGCCGACGCTGTTGTCGACCCGGAAGCGCTCGGCCTGGCACTGGTGCCCAATGCCGGCGCACCGGCCGCGACAGCGGATCTGCCCATAGTTGAGCCATCGAAGCCTGAGGATCCGTTCCAGGGCGAGGTGCCGGCGCTGACCATCGTGCCGCAACCCGAGCGACGTTTCGCCGACAAGGTGATCAGGCTTGCCGAGCATCGCCAGCCGGCCAATGACAAGCTGCCGGGAAGCGGCCTTTCCGTCCTTGAACGCAGTGCCTTCCGCGAGATCGGCGAAAGGCTGCGCAAGGACAGTTCCATCCCGGCCGAGCCGCCTGCGCCCGAGACCGAGCAGCAGCCGGCCGCCGCCGACAAAGGCGAGGCGCCGCAATCGCCGGTGAGCGACGCTGCCGCTGAAGACGCCAAGCCGGCCGCGCCGAGTGTGACGCTGGACGAGCCTGACGCATCGCCCCTGATCCAGTCACCCGCTTCTGAGGCCTCCGAGACGACGGAGGCCACGGCGGCAAAGACCGCGCAGACGGAGACCGATGCGGAAAAAGCTGAGGCAGAAACCGCCGAAGTTCAAACCGAGGCGGAGGACCTGAAGGACCTGGCACGGCTCGATGGCGCCGAAGACGCCACGCCGGCGAGTTCCGCAGACCAAGGCTTAACGCCGCCCGTTTCCGGCTCACTGCTCAATTATGCCGATGGCGAGAAATCCGCTTATGTCGTCAGTGATGTGTCCGACCAAAAACCGGATGCGCCGCGGACAGTCGAACCCGCTGCCGTTGAGCCCGTGCAGACCGTCGAACCGCCCGTGGCGCAGCCGGCCGGGACGGAAGATGCGGTGCCTGACGCGACGACGGATGGCGACAGCATGACCGCCGATGATTTCCGCGACGCACGGGACAATGAGGATTGGGCTGGTTCCGATGCGGGTGCCGGCGCTGTGGTGGAGCAGCCGGAAGAACCCCAAGCGGTTTCGCGGCAGCGGCCGCGCCTTCGGGTGCCGCCGCTCAAGCTCGAAGGTTTTGTGCCATCGGCCTTTTCGACCGGCGAGGAGGCCAAGGCGCCGGATACCGCCATCCTGTCCAGGCTGCCGGTGCCGCTGCTCATCCACTCGGGCGACGTGCTGCATTATGCCAATGAGGCCTTCCTCGAGCTTACCGGCTACGACGCTGTGGACGACCTCGCCGATGCCGGCGGGCTGGGCGCGCTCTTTGCCGACCCCTACGCCGATGACGGCGCCGCCGACGAAAGCGACCGTTCGCTGAAGCTCAAGACCCGCCAGGGCCAGGAGTTTCCGATAGACGCCTTGCTGCGGTCCGTGCCGTGGCGCGAGGGCAAGGCGCTGATGCTGGTGGTGCGGCGCTCCGGCGAGGACGATGCGGCGCATTTCAGCGCTGCCAATGATGAGCCGGCGCAGCAGCCGGACGTGCCTGAACTGAAGTCGCGTATCTCCGAGATGCGCACCATCATCGACACCGCGACCGACGGCGTGGTGCTGATCGGACGCGACGGCAACATCCGCTCGATCAGCCGGCCGGCGGAAGCGCTGTTCGGCTTCGACAGCGACGAGGTCGTTGGCAAGCCCTTCGCCTCGCTGTTCGCCATCGAGAGCCAGCGCGCGGCGCGCGACTATCTCGCCGGTCTTTCCGAGCCCGGCGTGGCAAGCGTCATGAATGATGGCCGCGAGGTCATCGGCCGCGAGGCGCAAGGGCGTTTCATTCCGCTGTTCATGACCATCGGCAGGCTGCCTGGCGATAGCGGCTTCTGCGCCGTGGTGCGCGACATCACGCAGTGGAAGCGGGCCGAGGAGGATCTGACGCAAGCACGCGCGGTCGCCGAGCGCGCCTCCTCGCAGAAGACGGATTTCCTCGCCCGCATCAGCCACGAGATCCGCACGCCGCTCAACGCCATCATCGGGTTTTCCGAATTGATGGTGGACGAGAAGTTCGGCCCGATCGCCAATGACCGCTATCGCGACTATCTGCGCGACATCAACCGCTCGGGCAATCATGTGCTGGACCTCGTCAACGACCTGCTCGACATCTCGAAGATCGAGGCCGGCCAGCAGGAGATGGCCTATGAGGCGGTGTCGCTCAACGACACGCTGGCAGAGACGGTGGCGATGATGCAGCCGCAGGCCAACCGCGAGCGCGTCATCATCCGCTCCAGCTTTGCCTCGCGGCTGCCCGAGGTGGTGGCGGATTTGAGAAGCGTGCGCCAGATCGCGCTCAACATCCTGTCCAACGCCATCCGTTACACGCAGGCCGGCGGCCAGGTGATCGTCTCGACCGCCTACGAAGCCTCCGGCGATGTCGTCTTGCGCGTGCGCGACACCGGCATCGGCATGACCCCGGCCGAGATCGAGCAGGCGCTGAAGCCGTTCAAGCAGATCAACGCGCTGAAGCGCGGACGCGGCGACGGCACCGGCCTCGGCCTACCGCTGACCAAGGCGATGGTGGAGGCCAACCGGGCCCGGTTCACCATAACCTCGACGCCTGGCGAAGGAACCCTGGTCGAGGTTGCCTTCCCTTCGACCCGCGTACTCGCGGAATGAATTGAAGACCACTGCCAGCCGCTGTCGCGTGCAGAAGATACAGCGGTAATTGCTTTCAAACGCTAACGCATCAATCCGGCAGCGCGCAGCGCATCTTCGATGACTTTGGTAATGCCGCTTGTCGGACTGCCGGGGTTGCGGGGCTCCGGGTTGGGATCGACATGAACCGCCCTTGGCTTCTCCTTCGGCGTATAAGGCTCCAATGCACCTGAAGCGGTCTCGGCTTTCACCGAGCGTCGCGCATGCGGCCCGATCAACCCCCAGAAACGGGCAGTGTTACGTGTCGAGGAAATTCCGATATCCAGCATGAAAGGCCCTGCTTTGCCGAGGCCGCCGGCACCGCTTGTCTGCAACGGCGTGCCGTGACCCATGCCGGCGATGGTGTATTTCTCCATCACCTCGTTGCCGTCGGCGTCGCACCAGACCTGCCGGCTTTGCCCATCGACCGTTTCTTTTCGAGCGGGGCTGACACCAACGCCGTGGACACCCTGCCATTGGCTGACGATTGAATCCGCGTTGGACGGCGCCACCGTATGGTCGGCCGTACCTTGCCAGATTGAAATCCGCGGCCAAGGGCCTTTGTGCGGCGAAGCTTTCGCCAGGCGTCGCTGAAGCTCGACCGAGGATGGGCGGCCATGGCCACGCATCCGATCGAAGGCCTCCGGTATCGTCGACGCGCTGCCATAGGCAAGGCCAGCGATGATCGCGCCGCCGGCAAACACATCCGGATAGGTCGCCAGCATCGCCGCCGCCATGGCGCCGCCCGCGGAAAGGCCGGTGATGAAAATCCGTCGCCGGTCGAGGCCATGGTTTGTCACCATGGCTTCGATCATCTGGCGAATGGAGAGCACTTCGCCTCGATCGCGCGTGACGTCTTGGGGCACGAACCAGTTGAAGCAAAGGTTGGGATTGTTGGCGCGCTGCTGCTCGGGGAACAACACCGCGAACCCTTCCTCGGCCGCGAGCCGCGACCAGCCCGATCCATGGTCGTAGCCGGCCGCCGTCTGCGTGCACCCGTGCAGCACGACGACCAGCGCGGCGCCGCGCGGCAAATCCTCAGGAACGTAAAAGCGTGCCCGCAAGGCGCCGGGATTGGACCCGAACGCCGTCAGATCGGACAAACTATCGTCGTGGTGTTGCGGGGCAAGCCCGGCCCGTCCTCGCATGGCGGAAAGGCGAGCGATCGTGTCTGAGATGTTCCGCAAATCGATATCCTGAACCGCCGGAATGGCGAAAGCCGAGCCCAATGCCCATTCAGCACATCGTTGCTGCACTGCACAATAACAAGTTGACGCAGGGGCAGAATAACCGAGGCAGGCCGTCGCAGCAAAACCTGACATTCGCGTGCTTCGATAGCGCGTCGCCGTCGGCCAAAGAAAAAGGCGCCCTGGGGGACGCCTTGAAAATGGGATGCTGTCACAACGGGGGCTTGAGCTGAACCTCAGGGGACGAGGAACGGGATTTCTCCCTCAAGTTACTCGCGACTATCGGGGTCGTCCCTTAACAACTCCTTACCGACCCGCGAAAAAATTTACGAATGTGTACCACCCATGAAATCTAGGTAAATTCGCCGTACATTTCTTGTTTACCATGTCGAGGCTGTTGGCAGCCCGAGACAACTAGTCCGCCAGTTGCGGCAGGTCGCGGAACAGTTCCAGCGCATCAGGATTGGCGAGCGCTTCCTTATTCTTGACGGTGCGACCATGGACGATGTCGCGCACGGCGAGTTCGGTGATCTTGCCGGATTTGGTGCGCGGGATGTCGCCGACCGCAACGATCCTGGCCGGCACGTGACGTGGGCTTGCACCCGAGCGGATTTTGGCGCGGATGCGCTTTTCCAGATCCTCGTCGAGGCTGACGCCGGCGGCCAGCCGCACGAACAGCACCACGCGCACGTCATTGTCGAAATCCTGGCCGATGCACAGCGCCTCGAGGATCTCCGGCATCTGCTCGACCTGGTTGTAGATCTCGGCCGTGCCGATCCTGACCCCGCCCGGATTGAGCGTGGCATCCGAACGGCCATGGATGATCATGCCGCCATGCGCGGTCCATTCGGCGAAATCGCCATGGCACCAGATGTTGTCAAAGCGTTCGAAATAGGCAGCGGCGTATTTCTTCTCGTCCGGGTCGTTCCAGAAACCGATCGGCATCGACGGGAAGGCTTTCGTGCAGACAAGCTCGCCCTTCTGCTGCCGCACCGGCTTGCCGTCGTCGTCCCAGACATCGACCGCCATGCCGAGGCCCGGCCCCTGGATCTCGCCGGTCCACACCGGCTCGATCGGCACGCCGAGCACGAAGCAGGAGACGATGTCGGTACCGCCGGAAACCGAAGCCAGGTGCACGTCCTTCTTGATGCCGTCATAGACGAAGCGGAAATCCTCCGGCGACAGCGGCGACCCGGTCGAGGAGATGGCGCGCACGGTGGACAGGTCGTGGCTCGCTATCGGCTTCAGCCCGGCCTTGCGCACGGAATCGATGAACTTCGCCGAGGTGCCGAAGAAGGTCATCTGCTCGGCATCGGCGAAGTCGAACAACACATTGCCGTCGGGGTAGAAAGGCGAGCCGTCATAGAGCAACAGCGTCGCGCCGGAGGCGAGGCCCGAGACCAGCCAGTTCCACATCATCCAGCCGCAGGTGGTGAAATAGAAAAACCGGTCGCCATCGGCGAGGCCGGCATGCAGGCGGTGTTCCTTGACATGCTGGATCAGCGTGCCGCCGGCCGAATGCACGATGCATTTCGGAATGCCGGTCGTGCCCGACGAGAACAGGATGTAGAGCGGATGGGCGAAAGGCAGTCGCTCGAAGGAGAGCGCCTTGGCGGCGAAGGGTGCCAGCGCCTCTTCCAGCGCCGTTGCCTTGTCGATGGTGGCGGCGACATCGGCCGAGGTGCCGAGATAGTCGACGATCAGCACCTTGCGCAGGCTCGTCAGCTTTTGCGCCACCGCGCGGACCTTGTCGGCGACCTCGATCGCCTTGCCGTTATACCAGTAGCCGTCCGGCGCGATGAAGACGACCGGTTCGATCTGGCCGAAGCGGTCGAGCACGCCCTGTTCGCCGAAATCGGGCGAGCAGGAGGACCAGACCGCGCCGATCGAGCTTGCCGCCAGCATGGCGGCCACGGTCTCGGGCATGTTGGGCATCATGGCGGCGATGCGGTCGCCTGCCTTGACGCCAAGCGACAGGAAGAGCTGCTGCAGCCGCGACGTCAGCGCGCGCAGTTCGTTCCAGGAAAACCGACGTTCGACCTTGTCCTCGCCGCGAAAGACGATGGCCTCGCCCGAGCCGCTCTTCTTCAAAAGGTTCTCGGCGAAATTGAGCCTGGCGTCGGGAAAGAAGGCGGCGCCCGGCATCTTGTCGCCATCGACCAGAGCTTGCTCGCCCTTGTCGCCGACAAGGTCGCAGAAATCCCAGACCAGGCTCCAGAATGCCTCGCGGTTGTCGATCGACCAGGCGTGGAGCTCCGCATAGCTGGAGAATGACGCGTCCGCCTGTGCCGCCGCGGCCTTCATGAAAGCCGTCATCGGGGCGGCGTCGATCCGATCCTGCGTCGGGATCCACAACGGTGTGTCGCCGGCCATGATAGCTCCTCCCAAGCGCGTCGCGTTCGGGGCAGTTAAGCCCAACATCGCTTACATAGTTGTCCCAAAACCGGCGCGCGATTGCGGACCGGGATCGGGCAGATCGCTTATGCCTACTGCAGCGCAGCAGAGCAAGTTTTTGTTCGGAGCACCGATCCGGGGACGCGGGCAAATGCCATCGCAAGGCCATAAAGACTTGAAAAGCGTCAGCGCTCGGTTACACCCGTCGGGCGATTTTTGTCGGCAATGGAAGCATACGGGGCGAAATGCCATCATCTTTGATCCGGCGCGGCGTTTGGGTGATCGGCGTTGCCGTGCTGGTCATCGCGCTCGCCGTCGCGGCGCTGCCGCTGATTGCCTCGACCCGCATCGTGCGCGACCGCATCGCCTGGGAGTTGAGCGCCTGGAGCGGTTTCCGGGTGACGATCGACGGCTCGCCGCGCATCGAGGTGTGGCCGAAATTCCGCGCGATCCTCAGCGACGTCACGCTTTCGCAGTGGACGCAGACCGACGCGCCGCCGGTGATCGAGGCCGATCGCGTCGAAGTCGACCTCTCCGCCATGGCCGCCTTGCAGGGCGACGTGGCGTTCACGACCGCCAGGCTGGTGCGGCCGACGATCCGCGTCGAGCGCACCGCGAGCGGCTTCTACCTGCCGCCGCTGCCGACCGGCGGGCGCATCTCGCGCTCGATCGATACGGCGCGCGGCGTGGTGACGGCCAACCCGCAAAAGCCGGATCTCGGCAAATTGCCGTCCGATCCGTTCGGTATCGTCGAGTTCCGCGAAGGCCGCGTCGTGACTTCCGCCGACGGCAAGGACACCGAGATCCTGAGCGGCCTCAATGGTCAGGTCAATTGGGAAGCGATGAACAGCGATGCGTCGCTGACCGCCAGCGGCATCTGGCGCGGCGAAAACATGCAGCTCGATTTCTCCACCGCCAAGCCGCTGGTGCTGTTTGCCGGCGGCTCGGCGCCCGTCACGCTCTCGTTCAAGGCGGCGCCGGCGACATTTTCCTTCGACGGCACGGCTTCGATGTCCGACAATGCCTATTTGGACGGCCAGGCGAAGTTTGCCGCGCCTTCGCTCAGGCGCGTGCTGGAATGGTCGCAGGCCGGCATCGCGCCGGGAGCGGCCATCGGCTCGGTCTCGTTCGCCAGTAAGGTGAATGCCTCGGCGGGGCGGGCCAAATTCGAAAACACCACTGTGACGCTCAACAACAACCCGGGCATGGGAGCATTGGATTTCTCCTTCGCCGAGGCCCGGCCGGTGATTGCCGGCACGCTGGCCTTCGATACGCTCGACCTCAGGTCCTTCCTGTCGGCGTTCACGCCTGTCGCCCCGACCGGCGAGGCCGGCCCCGGCGACATCGACACCAGCTTCGCCGATCGGATAAACCTCGACCTCAGACTGTCGGCGGCGCACGCCACCGTGGGACCGGTTCAGCTTGCCGATGTCGCCGCGACAGCGCAGGTCAAGGATGGCCTCGCCGTCTTCGACATTTCCGATGCATCGGCTTTCGGCGGCACTGTCCAGAGCAGCCTGCGCTTCGACCGCAAGCCTGATGGCACGCAGGTCGAGATGCGGCTCCTGGCGTCGGATGTCGACACCGGAGCGTTCGCCACGGCGGCGGGGATGACGCGGCTGGTGCCGGCCGGCACCGGAACCGTGTCGGTCATCCTCAAGGGGCCGGGCAAGGCCTGGAACTCCATCTTCGAGAATGCCGACGGCTCGTTCTCGGCGACCTTCGGGCCGGGCACGCTGAACGGTCTCGACCTGCAGGCCTTCCTGAAACGCAACCAGCAAGGCGGCTTCTTCGCGCTCGACGACGTCGACAAGGGATCGCTGCCGATCGATGGCGCCGAGATCAAGGCAAGCATTTCGAAAGGCGTGGCGCGGCTGGACAAGGCCGAGATCAATGCGCAGAAATATAAGATCTGGCTGTCCGGCATCGCCTCTTATGCCGGGCGCGGGCTGGCGCTGTCGGGCGGCGTCGTGCCGAGCGGACAGCCGACGCCGGCGCAGCAGCCGCAAGCTAACGGCCAGGCAGCCAGCCCTGCCCCACCGGTTCAAAACCAGTCGCTGTTCTTCGTCGGCGGCAACTGGAGCACGCCGTTCATCTCGCCGATCGCGCCCGGCGTTTCAGGCCAGTAGAACGCATCGGATTTCCGCAAAGGCAGTATGCGGAGGCGCAAGCCGCGCCGCCGCTCTTCTTCCGTCGCCCTATCCGCGTTGGGCTGCCCGCTCATCGAGCTGGCGCTGGACCTCGCGGCGCTTGTTGGCGATCGAGGCGATGATGACGCCGACTGCCACCACGGCGATCAGGATGGTGCAGGCTGCGTTGATCTCAGGCGTCACGCCAAGCCGCACCTGGCTGTAGATCTTCATCGGCAGCGTCGTGGCGCCAGGCCCTGACGTGAAGGAGGCTATGACCAGGTCGTCGAGCGAGAGCGTAAAGGCCAGCATCCAGCCGGAGACGATTGCCGGCAGGATGACCGGCAAGGTGATCTGGAAGAAAGTCTTCACCGGCGGCGCGCCAAGGTCCATCGCCGCCTCTTCCAGCGACCGGTCGAAGGTGATCAGCCGCGATTGCACGACAACGGCGACGAAGCACATGGTCAAGGTGATGTGGGCAAGCGTGACGGTGAAGAGGCCGCGATCGAGCCCGATGGCCACGAAGAGCAAGAGCAGCGACAGGCCGGTGATCACTTCCGGCATGACCAGCGGCGCAAACACCATACCCGAAAACAGGATGCGGCCCCTGAAGCGCGTGTAGCGGGTCAAGGTAAGGGCAGCCAGCGTGCCGAGCACCGTCGCCACCGTGGCGGAGATGAGGCCGACGCGCGCGGTCACCCAGGTGGCGTCCATCAGGCCCTGATTGTGGAACAGGGAGACGTACCATTTGGTCGAGAAGCCGCCCCAGACGGTAACGAGCTTCGATTCGTTGAAGGAAAAGATGACCAGAAGCACGATCGGCAGATAAAGGAAGGCAAAGCCAAGCACCACCGAGGTGACGTTGAAGCGGCTCCAGGAAGAGTTCATTTGCCCTGCTCCTGCGCGCGCGCTTGTGCCTGCTGGTAGAACATCATGGGAATGGTGAGCACCAAGAGCAGGATGATGGCCACCGAGGACGCAACCGGCCAGTCGCGATTCTGGAAGAATTCATTCCACAGCGTCTTGCCGATCATCAGCGTCTGCGAGCCACCCAGAAGATCGGGAATGACGAACTCGCCGACGGCCGGAATGAACACCAGCAGGCAGCCGGCAACAACGCCCGGCAGCGACAGCGGGAAGGTGATCTTCCAGAAGGCGGATATCTGCGGACAGCCAAGGTCCTGCGCCGCCTCGATCAGCGAATTGTCCATCTTCTCCAGCGACGAGTAGAGCGGCAGCACCATGAAGGGCAGGTAGGAATAGACGATGCCGATGAAGATCGCGGTGTAGGTGTTGAGGATAACCAGCGGCTCGCTGATGACGTGCAGCGACAAGAGCAGCTGGTTGAGCAGCCCTTCGGGCTTCAGGATGCCGATCCAGGCATAGACGCGGATCAGGAATGAGGTCCAGAACGGCAGGATCACCAGCATCAGCAACGTCGGACGCACCGTTGCCGGCGCACGCGCCATGCCGTAGGCGATGGGATAGCCGACGACCAGCGTCAAAAGGGTCGAGATCGCGGCGATAATGACGCTGCTCAGATAGGCCTTGATATAGAGCGCGTCCTGGGTCAGCGAGACATAATTGTCGAAGTTGAGCTCTTGAAAGCCGGAGAAGAATCCGGAAATGCCGTCACTGAAATCGAGCACCGGCGTATAAGGCGGCATGGCGATCGCCGTCTGCGACAGCGAGATCTTGAAGACGATGACGAACGGAATGAGGAAGAAGAACAGCAGCCAGAGATAGGGGATGATGATGACGAGGCGGTTGACGAAACCCTTGGCCAGCCTGGTCGGCAGAGCTGCTGTCTGGTCGGCGGCGGAAGCTGCAGCGGCGATATCGGTCATGGCCCTCTCCTACCTGGTCAATACGACGCCGGCGTCGGGCCGGAAGGACACCCAGGCGCGGTCGTTCCAGGTGAGTGGGTCCTCGGTGATACGCGACGCGTTCAACGCGCTCGCGCGCACAATCTGGCCGTCGTCGAGCCTGATCAGATAGACGGTCATGTCGCCAAGATAGGCGACGTCATAGATCTCGCCTTCTAACGCGTTGACGGCATCCGCCGGCTTTTTGGATGACACCTTGAGCTTCTCCGGCCGTATCGCGAAGACGATATTGGCTCCAGCGGTGGCATCGCCGCCATTGTCGACGACAATCTCGGCGCCGGTCGCACCGGTGATGCGCGTGGTGTTTGCCGTGCGCTCGGCAACCTTGCCCTCGAACATGTTCACATTGCCGACGAAATGCGCCACGAAGCGCGAGGTCGGGGCTTCGTAGACTTCCGCCGGCGTCGCGACCTGCATCACCTCGCCCTTGTCCATGATGGCGATGCGGTCGGCCATGGTCATGGCTTCTTCCTGGTCGTGGGTGACGACGACGAAGGTGAGGCCGAGTTCCTGCTGAAGGTCCATCAATTCGAACTGCGTCTCCTCGCGCAGCTTCTTGTCCAAGGCGCCGAGTGGTTCGTCCAGGAGCAGGACCTTCGGCCGCTTGGCGACCGAGCGTGCAAGCGCGACGCGCTGGCGCTGGCCGCCCGACAATTGGTGCGGCTTGCGCTTGGCGAACTGCTCGAGCTTGACCAGCTTCAGCATCTCGGCGACGCGCTTTTCGATATCCGGGGCGGGCATGCCTTCCTGCTTCAAGCCGAAGGCGATGTTCTTTTCCACCGTCATATGCGGGAACAGCGCATAGGACTGGAACATCATGTTGACCGGCCGCCTGTAGGGCGGGATGCCGCGCAGGTCCTGGCCGTCGAGCAGGATGCGGCCGGCGCTCGGCTCCTCAAAACCGGCAAGCATCCTGAGCAGGGTCGACTTGCCGCAACCGGATGCGCCGAGCAGGGCGAAGAACTCGCGCTCGAAGATGGTCAGCGACAGATTGTTGACGGCGGTGAAGTCGCCGAACTTCTTGGTCACTTTGTCGAACTGGATATATGGCTTGGCGTTCGGGTCGTTCCATGGCGCGAAATCCCTGCGGATGCTGCCAAGCGATTTCATAGTCCCCACTCCGTACTTTTAAATTTGCTTTTCAAATTCCCCAAAAAAACGCGACCCCGGCAGTTGGCTGCCGGGGTCGCGTCTCAATGCTTACTGGCCGGTGACGACCTTGGTCCAGGACCTGGTGACGAGCCGCTGGGTCTTGGGATCGTAAGGACCCACGGTGAACAGCTTGGACATCATCGCATCGTCCGGGTAGACGCCCGGGTCCTCGAGGATTTCCTTGCTGACGAATTTCTGCGAAGCCTTGTTGCCGTTGGCGTAAAAGACGACGTTGCTCGACTTGGCGATGACTTCGGGCCGCATCATATAGTTGATGAATTCATGCGCCTCGGCGACATGCGGCGCATCGGCCGGGATCGCCATCTCGTCGAACCACATTTCGGCGCCTTCCTTCGGGATCGCATAGGCGATGTTTACGCCTTTCTTGGCTTCCGCGGCACGATCGCGGGCCTGGAACAGATCGCCCGAATAGCCGACGGCCACGCAGATGTCGCCGTTGGCCAAGGCGTTGATGTATTCCGAGGAATGGAACTTGCGGATCGAAGGCCGGATGCTCAGCATCAGGTTGGTCGCCTTCTCAATGTCATCGGGCGAGGTCGAGTCCGGCTTCAGGCCGAGATAGTTCAAAACGGTCGGGAGGATGTCGGTCGGCGAATCCAGGAAATAGACGCCGCAACCGGCAAGCTTGGAGATGTTTTCCGGTTTCAGAACGGTATCCCAGCTGTCGATCTTGTCGACACCAAGGGCAGCCTTCACCTTGTCGGTGTTGTAGCCGATGCCGGTGGTGCCCCACATGTAATTGACCGAGTATGTGTTGCCTGGATCGAACTTGGCCACCCGCTCCATCACCGTGCTCCACATGTTGGACAGGTTGGGGAGCTTGGACTTGTCCAGCTTCTGGTAGACATTGGCCTGGATCTGACGGGCCAGGAACGGGCTCGCGGTCGGGACCACGACGTCGTAGCCGCTGCCACCGGCGAGCAATTTGGTTTCAAGGATCTCGTTGGAATCATAGGTGTCGTAGACGACCTTGATGCCGGTCTCCTTGGTAAAGTCCTCGATGATCGACGGGTCGATATAGTCGGACCAGTTGAAGACGTTGACGACGCGGTCCTCGGCATGGCCGCTTGCCGTGAAAAGCGTCAGTAATGCCGAAGTCGCCGAAAGCCAGAGCGCTTTGCGGATCATGCTGTTCTCCTTTGGTGAGTGTTCCCTCGCCGGCTCGTCGCTAGGTGGCGGCCCGGCTTTGGTTTCAGACTATTGAGCTTTCCGCAGAGCGACAAGCGCGAACTGTCGGCGCTGCACTTGATCGCGGTATGAGGGTTCAAGGCCTTGCCAGCGCCCCGAAGAGGCATATTGGCGGCGTCAGCGGCATTCGCCGTGGCGTAAGCAGAGATATGACGATGCAGTCCGGTCCCGATCGGGCCGGCGGAGACACTTGGCAAGATAAGCCTGTCTTGTTGTTGCCGTGATCGCAGCCTGCCCGTCCGGCAACAGTGTTGTCAATGGGGAAGGCTCGTCACGATCAATTGGGAGAAGGCAGACCGGTGACGCCCGGGCGCGCCGGCCGCGCCTGCCGCTTGAACTCCAGGCCGATATGGACGAGCAACGCCGTCACGACGACCGCGCCGCCGATGATGGTGCGCAGCGACGGTATTTCGGAATGGACGAGCCACACCCAGATCGGCCCGAGGATCGGCTCGAACGTGCCAAGCAGCGCCGCGATCGCCGCCGGCACCAACCGGGCGCCCATGGCGAAAAAGGCAAGGCCAACGCCGAGATTGATGACGCCGAAGGCAAAGAGAAAACCCATGTCGCGTCCAGACACGGCGAATTGCGACGCCTGGGAAGCAGCGAACGCGCAGGCGAGCAACGCTGCCAGGCAATTGGCCGGCACCATGCGCACATGGGCAAAGCGGCGCGTGATGACGGTCGCCACCGAAAACATGACCGCAATCAGCAGCGCCAACCCGTCGCCGATCGGCGAGACGGCGCCGTCCAGGGATTCGGAGACCATGATGGCGACGCCGGCGATGACGGCGGCAATCGCGATCCAGGTTGCCGGGCTGACGCGCTCGCGAAACAGCAGCCAGGAAAGCAGAGCGGCCAGCAGCGGCACGCCGGCCTGCATCAGGAGGATGTTGGCGACCGTGGTGTAGCCAAGCGCCACAACGAAGCTGGTCGATGCGGTGGCAAAGCACAAGGCAACGCCAAGCCCGGGCAGCCCCATGTCGCGAAACAGCTTTACCGTGCCGCGCGGGCCGTCGCGCCAGAGCATGAAGGCGACGAGGAACGCCACCGCCCAGAACGAGCGCCAGAACACCACCGTCCAGCTGTCATCGACATGGATGAAGCGGGCGATGGTGCCACCGAAACTCCACATCAGCGCCGACAGGAAGACCAGCAGCATGCCCGCCCGCTCCTCGCGCGGCGAGACGGCTGGCAAGGCGGCATGAGAGGATGCGGTATCGGTCATGGACATGACTGTCAGCGAGTTGTTCGCATTACGATGCACCGGGGACGACAGGACTATGTCTCATCCGCGTAGCGCAAAGCAGAAAACCGGGCGTGATCCAGCATTCGCTTAAATGTGGGACAACCCCGGCTGGGCTTTACTTTGATGCCTATCGTCATCCCAGAACAGCGGCGCAGTTTCAGGCGATATGCATCAGCCCTGGAAATCGAAAGCGCTCAAACCCGTCACCATCTCGTCGAGGCCGAGCGGGCGCGTCACCGGCGGCTCGGCGCGCGCCAGGCAGCCGACACGCTCGCAAAGCCGGCAGGCTGGCCCCACTGCCGTCGCAAGGCTCTGTCCTGGCTTGCTGGCGGCCACGGCCGGCAGCGCCGCGCCATAGACGATCTCGTCGCGGAAACCGATGTCGCAGCCGAGCAGCAGCGCGGTGCGCCGCGGCCTTTCGGAGAACGCGCCCTGCGGGCCTTCCAGCGTACGAGCAATACACAGGAATTCGGCGCCGTCGGGCATTTCCACCGCCTCGACCAGGATTTGACCGGGCTGCGAGAAGGCTGCGTGGACGGCAAGCTTGGGGCAGCCGCCGCCGAAACGGTTTTGCGGATAGCCCTGGCTGCCGGCCCGGCGGAAGCGGTTGCCGGCATTGTCGACCTCGAGCATGAAGAATGGCACACCGGATGCGCCGGGACGTTGCAGCATGGTCAGCCGGTTTGCCGCCTGCTCGAAGGAAACGTTGAAACGAGAACGCAGCACGTCGATGTCGTAGCGGGCGCGGAGGGCGGCGGCGTGAAAGGTCTGGTAGGGCATCATCAGCGCGTGCGCGGCGTAGCGGCCGAGCTCGAAGCGAGCGAGACGGCGTGCCTCGTCGGTGCCGAGCTTCAGCGCCTGGATCTCGCCGGCCACGGCAACCGTCATGCGGATCAGGCTCGCCTCCATGGCGACTTCGCGCAGCTGATCGAAAGGCGACAGCCGCTCCGACAAGAACAGGCGCTGCGAATGACGATCGTAGCGGCGACGCCAGTTGGGCATGGTGGCGACCGGCAGCACCTTGACGACGATGCCATGCTCGCGCCGCAGCCAGGCCTTCAGCGCCCCGAACAGGTCGTCACCGGGATCGAGCACCGAGGTGAAGGCTTCGGCCTCTTCCTCCAGCGCGATGAAATGGTTCGGCCGCCGCTCGAACGTCTCATGCACTTCGTCCGCCGGCAGGCGCGCGCCCGACAAAGCGGTCGCCCTGCCCTCTTTCGCCAGCAACTGGTTGAGGTCGGACAGGCGTTCGGCCTGCTCGCGATAGGCGCGAAAGAGTTTTACCATCGCCGCCGACGCATTGGGCGCCGTCTCGGCGAGATCGATCAGCTCCTGGTCGCCGGGCAGCTCGCCGGCCAGCAGCGGGTCGCCGAACACTTCCTTCAGTGCCGCGATCGAGCCCTTCGCCTCGCCCTGCAATTCATGCGGATCGACCTTGTAGACCGACGCCAGCTTGAGGATCAGCTGCACCGTCAGCGGTCGTTGGTTGCGCTCGATGAGGTTGAGATAGGAAGGGGAGATCCCCAGCCCCTCGGCCATGGCCGTCTGGGTCAACCCCCTGGCGTTGCGCAGCCGGCGCAGCCTCGGCCCGGCGAAGATTTTCTGCTCGGCCACCCTGATGCCTTTGACAAGATTTTACCTAGGAGTCGCTGTCGGCGCTCAATGCCGTCTTTTACAAACGTGACAAATTTACAGCGATGCCCTGTCAAAGACAACACAGATTTTCTCTTATTTTCCGGACTATTTTCCGGTTTTCCTAGGCGATTTTGCGCCGCAATGTAAATGATGTCACAGGCGAATGACGCTGAACGAACGTTTGGGCCGACCGCTCAAACCAACTTGCCAATGATCTGGAGTGCCAAATGACTGATTTTTACAACCTCGTTCCATCCGCGCCGGAAGGCCGTTTTGACGGCATCGAGCGCCCTTATTCGCCGGAGGATGTGAAGCGGCTGCGCGGTTCGGTCCAAATTCGCCAGACACTGGCCGAGATGGGCGCGAACCGGCTGTGGAAGCTCATCCACGAGGAGGATTTCGTCAATGCGCTGGGCGCCATGTCGGGCAACCAGGCCATGCAGCAGGTGCGCGCCGGTCTGAAGGCGATCTACCTGTCGGGCTGGCAGGTGGCTGCTGACGCCAACACCGCGTCCGCCATGTATCCGGACCAGTCGCTTTACCCGGCCAATGCCGCGCCTGAGCTGGTCAAGCGCATCAACCGCACCCTGCAGCGCGCCGACCAGATCGAGACCTCGGAAGGCAAGGGCCTCTCCGTCGACACCTGGTTCGCGCCGATCGTCGCCGACGCGGAAGCCGGCTTCGGTGGTCCGCTCAACGCCTTCGAGATCATGAAGGCCTTCATCGAGGCAGGTGCGGCGGGCGTGCATTACGAGGACCAGCTGGCATCGGAAAAGAAATGCGGCCATCTCGGCGGCAAGGTGCTGATCCCGACGGCGGCGCATATCCGCAACTTGAACGCGGCGCGCCTGGCGGCCGACGTGATGGGCACGCCGACCCTGGTGGTGGCGCGCACCGACGCGGAAGCGGCCAAGCTGTTGACGTCCGACATCGACGAGCGCGACCAGCCCTTCGTGGACTACGACGCCGGCCGCACGGTCGAGGGCTTCTACAATGTCAGGAACGGCATCGAGCCGTGCATCGCGCGCGCCGTGGCCTATGCGCCGCATGCGGACCTGATCTGGTGCGAAACCTCGAAACCCGACCTGGCGCAGGCCAGGAGGTTCGCCGAGGGCGTGCACAAGCATCATCCGGGCAAGCTGCTCGCCTATAATTGCTCGCCGTCGTTCAACTGGAAGAAGAACCTCGACGACGCGACCATCGCCAAATTCCAGCGGGAACTCGGCGCCATGGGTTACAAATTCCAATTCATCACGCTCGCCGGTTTCCATCAGTTGAACTTCGGCATGTTCGAGCTGGCGCGTGGTTACAAGGATCGGCAGATGGCGGCCTATTCCGAGTTGCAGGAAGCCGAGTTCGCCGCGGAAGCCAATGGCTACACCGCGACCAAGCATCAGCGCGAAGTCGGCACCGGCTATTTCGATGCCGTGTCGATGGCAATCACCGGCGGCCGGTCTTCGACCACCGCCATGCATGAATCGACCGAGCACGCCCAGTTCAGACCGGCGGCTGAATAAACAACAGAGGAAACGCCCGCAAGGGCACCGACATCAAGGAGAAGAGCAATGGCATCGATAAGCCGCGTCAAGGAAAGGGCGGAGGAGCAGTCAAGCGCAATGAGCGTCGACCAGCAGGCGACGATCCGCATGCTCGCCAATGACCTGCACAGGTTGAACCAATCGGTCATGAAGGCAGTCGAGGCAGGCGTCTCGGTCGAGCTGGTGCGTTCGGCCAGGCACCATGGCGGCGACGGCAACTGGGGTGATCTTCTGATCCCGGTGATTGTTACGCAGCAAAGCCACGGTTGACGTTACGTCAACAATCTCTGCGATAGTTTCCCGCGCGCTATACGTTCGGGAAACTATCGATTTTTTCGATTTGCATTGAGAACGGATGCTAGGACTTGCGCTGAATTTGCATTTTCTTGCTATATTTTAGACCGCAGCCATTTCAGCTTGACAGCGGACGTGAACTCACGCCAATTGGGCCTCAGGTTTCAACCCTGCATTGAACCAGAGTGCCTGCCCGCCAATGTGTCCCGCCGACCCTGACGACCCCCAAAATCATCCGAAACCCTTGCGCCGCGCCGGCGCGGCGCCGACGGATTTTTCCAAGGTGCTTGTCGTCGGAAAGTCGTCGATCAACCGGGTCGTCGTGTCGAAGATCGTCGAGCGTTCGGGACTGAGGCCGATATCGGAATCGCCGGAGACCGCGGAGAAGGCCCTGGCAGGCGTTACGCCCGGCGTCGTCATCCTGGATGGCGGGCCCGACAACAAGGATTGCGACCGGCTGATGTCGGCCATCGACGCGCTGCGGCGCGCCTCGGGCAAGTCGCTGCCCGCCGTGATCCTGCTGTCCACCAGGACCGGCACACCCGACAGCCTCGGCCTGTCGAGCGTGATCGATACCGTGGTTGCCAAGCCGATCACGCCCGAGAGATTGCAACCGGTAGTCGACCGGCTGGCGGGACGCGGCTAGACAAATGCAGAAAGTGTAACCGGTTTTCTGCGCGGAAGTGCCAGGCCTCCATCCTGCTACAAACGGCGAGCGCTCACCCGACTCGAAGCGAACTCCGGAGCGCCGAGGCGGCACTCCGGTGTCTGTTCTCGTGAGACTGGGTCAGTCCAGCTCGCCGCGGTCCCTCATCCCCTGCGCGACCTGTCGGAAAAATTCGAGGACCGCCGGATCGAGCGGCAGGGGCTCGGACCTGGCCTGCGCCTCGGCGACCGTTTTGGCATAAGCGTCGCGAATAAGCTCTTGCTCAGCCTTGGGTGTCGAACGCCTGATGCCGACGGTGCGGGATCGCATACGTCGAACGAACTCTTTGGCGGCTTCGGAATCGACGTCCCCCGCCTCTTGCAATCGGCTGGCTTCCGCCGCCATGGCCTTCAGCGCAGCCTTGTTGGCATCTCCGCTATACTGTTTCCTTATCTCGTCAAAGGTGCGGCTTGTTTGCCCAGTCGGGTCCTGTTCGGCGATCAGAGCTTCGACCCTTGCGGCGAATTTCTTGTTATCGGTGGATTGCTGCACGACAGTCTCCCTGGTGAGGATTGCTAACTCGTCCAGCGAAAGGTCCCGCCCCTCATCAATCTGACATAGCGCCACCTCTATGAGGGAGATCGCCCGTCTGATCTCGTCTTGTCGGGACCCCAGGGTTTCGCGTTGCAGTCGCAAGACATCCCGAAGCCGGGAATGGCTCCCGACGAGCCTCTTGATCGATTTGAGGGACAGGCCGAGAGCGCGAAGCACAATGATCTGGTGCAGGCGAGCGATTTGAGTTGGGCCGTAAAGGCGCCACCTCGATTCGGCGCGGTGAGGGACAACGAGTCCCTCCCGCTCATAAACCCTGAGCGCCTTGGTGGTGACACCGAACCGCCGAGCTGTCTCCCCGGGACCGACCCATTGCTCCGTTTCGTCGCCCATAGCCGACCTTCCGTTGCGGACCCTCGCTTCTGTAAGGGCTGCCCCAGGGTCCGATGCAAGAGCTTGTTGGCCGGTTCGTTCGCGCCGACCGCTCACCGCTCCGAAGTTCAGAGCCGTCCGCCGATACTGCGCAGGTCTGCCGCTCGCCTACCTTTTTTGCACAGGCTGGCGAACACCCGCTCGCTCGTCAGCCTGTCGTGGGGATGCTTTCGAGCAACGCCGGCAACGCGCTCAGATCGGCGATCTGGCGGAAGCGCGGCGACGCCACCGGCGCCTCGGCGTGCTCGACTGCCCAGGTCAATTCATGCGGCACGTGGATGCCCCAACTGCCAGCCTCGATGGCAGGCACCACGTCGGATTTGAGCGAATTGCCGACCATCATGCTCTTATCAGGACCGTCGCCATGGCGGCTGAAGATGCGGGCATAGGTGGCGGCGTTCTTGTCGCTGACGATCTCGACGGCGTCGAACAGCTCGCCCATTCCCGACTGCGCCAGCTTGCGCTCCTGGTCGAAGAGGTCACCCTTGGTAATCAACACCAGGCGGTAGGCATCGGCCAGCTTCTCGACGGTCTCACGCGCGTGCGGCAGCGGCTCGATCGGATGACTGAGCATCTCGCGACCGGCGGCCAGGATCTCGCTTATGACCGAACCCTGCGCCTGGCCCTCGGTGACCTCGAGCGCCGTCTCGACCATGGACAGAGTGAAGCCCTTGATGCCGAAGCCGTAGATGGCAAGGTTGCGCTTTTCCGCCGCGAGCAGCCTTGCCGCGATATGATCGTGGTCGCCATGGTCCGCCAGCAGGTCAGTAAAACGCTGTTCGGTCAAACGGAAGAACTGCTCGTTTTGCCAAAGTGTATCGTCGGCATCGAAACCGATCGTCGTCAAATGTGGAACGGGCATGCACAGACAACCTTCTTGCAGATAGCATGATCTAGACGCTGTCGCGCCGCGCCGCCAGCGCGCGTGGCCGAAGACTCGACCGCTTCCCCTTCCCTTCCCCCATGACGGCCGGCTATAGTTCGAAATCCGCAACACAATCTGGTGAATGATGCCGCCTGAAAAAAAGGAAGTCCGTCCGTCAAGCCGGGGGGGACGCGCCCGCACGCCTGCCTTCCTGAAGAACGAACGCGGCGTGAAGAACTGGAAGGAAGCCACCGCCTGGCTCGAATGGCGCGGCATCGAGGACATCGAGTGCATCACACCGGACCAGGCCGGCGTTGCCCGCGGCAAGATGATGCCGTCGAAGAAGTTCACCTCCAACACCTCGCTGGCGCTGCCTTCGGCGGTGTTCATGACGACGATCTCCGGCGGCTATCCGGAGGACGGCAACGGTTTCCACTATCCGGAAGACGACGGCGACCTGAAGCTTCTGCCCGACCTCTCGACGCTGACCGCGGTGCCCTGGGAGGAAGACCCGACCGCGGCGGTGATCTGCGACCTCGTCCATCAGGACGGCCGTTCGGTCGAATTCACGCCGCGCAATGTCTTGAAGCGCGTGCTTGCCGCCTATGACGAGCGCGGCCTGCGCCCCGTGGTGGCGCCCGAGATCGAATTCTACCTGGTGCGCAAGAACCCCGACCCGGACTATCCGCTGACGCCGCCCGTCGGGCGCTCGGGGCGGCCGATCGGCGGCGGCGCCGGCTATTCGATCGCCGGCGTCAACGAGTTCGACGAGCTGATCGACGACATCTACCATTTCTCCGAGCGGCAAGGCCTGGAGATCGACACGTTGATCCATGAGGAGGGCGCCGGCCAGCTCGAGATCAATCTGCGCCACGGCAATCCGATCGAGCTTGCCGACCAGGTGTTCATGTTCAAGCGCACCATCCGCGAGGCGGCGCTGAAGCATGAGATTTACGCCACCTTCATGGCCAAGCCGATCCAAGGTCAGCCCGGTTCGGCCATGCATATCCATCAGTCGGTGGTCGACAAGAAGACCGGCAAAAACATCTTCTCGGCCGAGGATGGCTCGGAGACCGACGCATTCTTCCATTTTATCGGCGGCATGCAGAAGCACGTGCCGAACGCGCTGGTGATGTTTGCGCCCTATGTCAATTCCTACCGCCGCTTGACGCAACAGGCCTCGGCTCCGGTCAACAACAAATGGGGCTACGACAACCGCACCACAGCCTTCCGCGTGCCGCGCTCGGACCCCGCGGCGCGGCGTGTCGAAAACCGCATCCCGTCTTCGGATGCCAACCCCTACCTGGCGCTGGCGGCGTCGCTTGCCTGCGGACTGCTTGGCATGACCAAGAAGATCAAGGCTGAGCCGCCGGTGCTGACCACGGCCAATGCCGCCGAGATCGACCTGCCGCGCAGCTTGCTGGAAGCGGTCGATTTGTTCGAGGGTGACACGGAGCTGTGCGCCCTGCTCGGCAAGTCGTTCGCCGCCACCTACGCGGCGATCAAGCGGGCCGAATTCGAAACCTTCATGGAAGTGATCAGCCCGTGGGAGCGTGAATATCTGCTGCTGAACGTCTGACCTATCATGAAATATCAATCTCCGATTTCGCCCGGCCGTTCCTGGTACGAAGACACGGCGGGACCTAGGCCCGAATACCCAGTCCTCGACGGCGATCGCCAGTGCGACGTCGTCATCATCGGTGGCGGATTCACCGGCCTGTCGGCAGCGACGCACCTCGCCAAGGCCGGCGCCAATGTCGTGCTGATCGAGGCGTATCGCTTCGGCGACGGCGCCTCGGGGCGCAATGGCGGCCAGATGGGGACCGGCCAGCGCGCCTGGGCCGAGGAATTGGAGGCCGAATATGGCCTCACGCGCGCCAAGGCGCTGTTCGATCTGGCGGAGGAAGCCAAGGCGCACCTGCTCGATTTCGCCACCGCCAACGCGATCGAGATCGACTATATGCCGGGACAGCTGTCGGTGGCGCACAAGCGGCGCTATGTCGACGACTACAAACGCCACGCTGAAATCATGCAGAGCCGCTTCGGCTATCGGCATATCAACTTCATGGATGCCAAGGAGACGGCCGAGCGGTTGGGCTCGACACGCTATTTCGGCGGCACGCGCGACACCGGCACCGGTCATATCCATCCGCTGAAGCTGGTGATTGGCACGGCAAAAGCTGCCGCCGCAGCCGGCGCGCATCTGTTCGAGCAGACGCCGTCCACCGGTATCGTCGCCAGTGGCGGCAAGGTGAGGGTCGCGACGGCCAAAGGCACGATCACGGCGGAAAAATGCCTGATCGCTGTCAACGCCTATGGCGGCAATCTGGAGCCGGTGAGCGCGGCCCATATCATGCCGATCGGCTCTTTCATCGGCGCGACGGTGCCGTTGGGTGCTGCTTCTACGGTGTTGCCGGGCAGCGAGTCGGTCGACGATTCCCGGTTTGTCGTGCGCTATTTCCGCAAGTCGAAGGACGGCCGACTGCTGTTTGGCGGCCGCGAGGTCTATGCCGTCAACGATCCCAAGGACATCCATATCCACATCCGCCGGCAGATCGCCGAGCTCTATCCTGAGCTCAAGGACGTCGAGATCACGCATGGCTGGGGCGGCTATGTCGGCATCACGGTGCCGCGAAAACCTTTTGTGCGCGAGGTGATGCCGAAGGTGATCTCGATCGGCGGCTATTCCGGCCACGGGGTCATGTTGTCCAATTTCTTCGGCAAGCTCTATGCCGAGACGGTGGCCGGCAATCGCGACCGGCTGAAGCTGATCGAGGACCTCAAGATCCCGGCTTTTCCGGGTGGGCGTCGTTTCCGGGCACCGCTCCTGTTTCTGGCGCTCAACTGGTTCGCGCTGCGCGACCGGATCTGAAGCCGGGCCCAGCGAAACGGCCCGACGAGCTTGACCGCTTCCGTTGCGTTACCGTTTGAAATCCTTAATGAACGTTTTGAATTTCGCAAAATGGCGCACTCATGCCATAATCAACAGTCAAAGACGCCATCCTGGGCGGTTATCCGGGGATTTCGCGGGCCTGTCCGCAATGATTTCGGGACCGATGCCGGTCATGCTCAAGTTTTCTGCGGCAATGATCGAAAGAACGTCGGCCCGTTTGTTGGAGGTGGTTTGAGTGAACGAGCCCTTCAGTTTCGGCACGCCGGAACGACGGCGCCTTGCAATGCAGTTCGGCTACGACATGCGGCCGTCTTTCTGGCAGACCATGCAGTCGAATTCGCATCTGGTGATTGCAGCCGTCGGTACCGCGGCGCTGCTTGGCGTGGCGGCGCTGGGGTTGTGGCTGTGCCTGCCGGGCAATGACCGGCAAGCGACCGCAAGTGCCGCGCAGGCCGTTCCGACAATCCCGGTGAAGACCATGAAGATCGTCCCGGCGGCGAACGCAGCCGTCACCGTCGCCGCGGCACCGCAAGCCGTACGCAAGGCCGACGCGGTTTCGCCAGCAATCGCGACGCGCCAGGCCAGTATCACCGCGCTCGCTTCGAACAATCCGCGTTGGACGACATCCGGGTCGCAGAGCCCGCCAGCTCAAGCCGAGGCCCAGCCGGCGCCGTCCGGTGGCAACCAGACGGCAAGCCCGGAGCAGAAATCGACCGATACTGCTTTCGCAGAGCCCACTGCCGAAAACGACGCCTCGACAGCGCTGTCGGCGGTGGCAGCTCCCGCTCCGGCGAGCGAGACGGCGGCGGACGCGAAGAAGCCCGACGATAAGGATGGCGCCCAAACCGCCGCCATTCCCGAAGCCCAGCCGCAGGTTCCAGACGCGCAGCCGGCAGACAGCGCGACTGACCCGAAACCGAAAGCGCACAAAGTCAACGCGGCCGGCAACGGACGCATCCTGAGGGCGGTCACCATGCGCAGCGGCCCGAAAAAAGGCGCCGGCGCCATCGCCACCGTGCCCGCCAGGGCTTCGGTGCAGGTGATGAGCTGCAAGCAATGGTGCGAGATCATCTATAACGGCAAGCGCGGCTGGGTCTACAAAAGCTACGTGAAGACCGGCGCCTGACGCGTTTCGTCAACGCACCCCGCAGCGCAATGAGCGGGGACAACGGGCACCCCGTATTCACGATCAAAGCGGCGGCCGGCCACCCAAGAGATGGCGAATGAACTGCCATCTGCGGGCACGCCTTCGCTGAAGGATGCGGTCGCTGTGCTGTTCGAACGGCACTTCGTACAAACCGCACGCACGGCATCCTTCCTCCTTGCCGCACGCGGCCTCCCAGCATCTGACGTCATGCGTCCAGGACAGCGCAACCCGTTCCAGATGTAGATTGGCCGAACTTTTGAGCAGGACGAGTTCTCCAGGCAAAGCCGTCTGCTTGATAAAGTCCGACACATCCTTCACGCTTCTGATTTCTTGAAAGCGGCCACTCTCGCGATCTGCTTCGCTGGCCCTGGAACGATGGGCATTGTTCCCGACATAGATGACCTGGTCGGCAGCTTCGCGTGCCGACTTATAGGCGGCGCTGTATTTTCGGCTCGAACCGGCGTAGTCCGAAATCTGGCCGAGGACGATACGCTTTCGTCTGGCCGTGGCTTTTGACATCATCTCGATCGCAAGGTTGATCGAGTGCCAGGGCGCTTTTGCCGTATCGATGATGAATTCAGGGCCGGTCCCGGTGACGAGCACCTCACACCTGTTTTGCAAAGGCAAGAATGTTTCCAGCCGCGAGGCCACGATGTCCGGCGGGACACCGAGTTCGAGGGCCGACGCCGTGGCCGCTGCCAGCGGCAACCAGAAATAATCGGCTGGAAACGGGGCCTTGAGGGCAAGGGTGTTTTGTTTCCAATGTATCTTGAAGGTCAGTGGATCAGGATAACCGGCACGCACATCGCTGATGCGATAGTCTGCTTCATCCGACATTCCGAAAGTCACGACGCGGCACTTGGCGCCGACTGCCATGGCTTTCACAGAGGGATCGTCGGCGTTGAGGATCGCGAGCCCATCAGAGGGCAGAGCCTCAACCAGCAAGCGCTTTTCATCCGCTACATTCTCAAGCGTCTTGAATTTGGTGAAATGCTCCAGACGGACCATGGTAACGACAGCGACGCTGGGCCTCATCAGCTCCGCCATTGGCCCTATCGAGTCCTTGCCGGCGCCAACCTCCGAGACGACATAATCGAAGTTGCTGCTGTTGACGCGTTCGCGGAGTGCGGAAACAAGCGCCATGATGGTGTTGGCGAACACCTGCGAACACACCGATGCATGTCCAGCCAGCAGATGCGCCAGCAGTGCTGAAGTGGTCGACTTGCCGGAGCTTCCGGTCACACCGATGAAAGTCGCCCGGCTTTTGGCGCGGGCTCGCTTCGCACGGTACAGCTTCCATCTATGCCTTGCGTTGCGGCGAATCCTGCGCAGCAGCAAGTTCAGATTTACGCCGGCCATCCCTCGCCCCCATCGACCTACGCCCTCGGTCGAACAGGTTACGCCTCAGATGCAGCGGCCGCCATCTACCTCCAGCGCCACGCCGGTGATGAACGCAGCCTCATCCGAGGCCAGCCACAGCGCCGCGTTGGCGATGTCGAGCGGTGTCGAAAGCCGGCCGAGCGGGATCGAGGCACGGAATTTCTCGCGGATCTCGGGCGTGTCGGCGCCCATGAACTTCTCCAGCATGCCGGTTTCGCCGGCCACCGGACACAGACAGTTGACGCGGATATTCTTCGGCGCCAGTTCCACGGCCATCGACTTGGTGGCGGTGATCGCCCAGCCTTTCGAAGCGTTGTACCAGGTAAGCCCGGGCCGCGGCCGAAGCCCGGCCGTCGAGGCGGTGGTCAGGATGACGCCGCCGCCCTGCCGGTCCATGATCGGCACGACCGCAAGGGCCGCGTGATAGATCGCCTTCATATTGACGGCGGTGATCAGGTCGAAGGTTGCCTCGTCGACGTTGAGCATGTCGCCATTGCGATGTGTATAGCCGGCATTGTTGACCATGATGTCGATGCGGCCAAAGGCGCTCTTGGCGGCATAGACCATCTCGTCGAATTCGGAGCGCAGCGAGACGTCGGTCTGGGTCCAGATCGCCTTGTCGCCGATCTCGCTGGCAACGCGCTCGGCGGCCTTGGCGTTAAGGTCGGCGACGACGACGCGCGCGCCCTCCTCGGCAAAGCGCTTCGCCATGCCTTCGCCGAAGCCGGCTGCCGCGCCGGTGATGACGGCGACCTTGTTTTCCAGACGCATGCTCATTGGCTATCCCGCAGTTTGAGACCACCGCCGACCGCCTACCTGACTTAGGCGGCTCCAGCGGCCCGGGTCGTCGCGAAGGGAGGCGCCCGGTGATTTCCCCCTTAGCTTTCGTCACATTCGCGTTCTATGGTGCGGCCGCGAACGCTTCCGCAAGCCATCGCTTGCCGACAAGCCTGCCGGCGGCGTGAGTGTCAACGACACATGTGGACCATGCAAGTGCAAGCGATTGGTCCTCACATGTGACACCATGGCACTGGAAAATTTAAATCGATTAGATTAATACCAACCTCGCTGCCGGCGACCGGCGTCAAATCGGACAGACCATGACCAGCCAGATCATTCCCGTCGAACCGTTCGACTTCATCATCTTCGGTGGCACCGGCGACCTGTCGGAACGCAAACTCCTGCCCTCGCTCTACCACCGCCAGCGCGACCATCAGTTTTCCGAGCCGACCCGTATCATCGGCACCTCGCGCTCGAAGATGAGCGACGCCGAATTCCGAGCCTTTGCCAAGCAGGCGATCTCCGACCATGTGAAGGCGAGCGATATCGATCAGAAGGAACTCGAAACCTTCCTGGCAAGGCTGTCCTACGTCCCGGCCGATGCGACCACCGGCGCCGGCTTCGACAAGTTGAAGAAAGCGATCGGCGACAGCGACCGCGTCCGCGCCTTCTATCTCGCGGTAGCGCCGGCCCTGTTCGGCGACATCTCGCACCAGCTCAAGCAGCACAAGCTGATCACACCGAATTCGCGCATCGTGCTGGAAAAGCCGATCGGCCGCGACCTTACCTCGGCGCGCGCGCTCAACGACGCCGTGGGCGACGATTTCGACGAAAGCCAAATCTTCCGCATCGACCATTATCTCGGCAAGGAAACGGTGCAGAACCTGATGGCGCTGCGCTTTGCCAACGCGCTCTATGAGCCGTTGTGGAATTCGGCCCATATCGACCATGTGCAGATCACGGTCGCCGAAACGGTCGGCCTGGAAGACCGCGTCACCTATTACGACAAGGCGGGCGCGCTGCGCGACATGGTGCAGAACCATATGCTGCAGCTGCTTTGCCTGGTCGCCATGGAAACGCCGTCCTCGATGGACGCGGACGCCGTGCGCGACGAGAAGCTGAAGGTGCTGAGAGCCTTGAAGCGCATCAACGGCAACGAGGCGCCGAAGCACACCGTGCGCGGCCAGTATCGCGCCGGCGCCTCGGCCGGCGGCGCTGTCAAAGGCTATGTCGAGGAACTCGGCAAAGACAGCACCACCGAGACCTTCGTCGCCATCAAGGCCGAGATCGGCAATTGGCGCTGGGCCGGGGTTCCCTTCTATCTCAGGACCGGCAAGCGGCTGGCGAGCCGGGTTTCTGAGATCGTCATCGAATTCAAGCCGATACCCTTTTCGATTTTCGACGACAGCGCCGGGCCGATCTTCGCCAACCAACTGGTGATCCGACTGCAGCCGGACGAAGGCGTCAAGCAGTTCATCATGATCAAGGATCCGGGTCCCGGCGGCATGCGGTTGCGCCAGATCTCGCTCGACATGAGCTTCGCGCAGTCCTTCGACGGGCGCGCGCCGGATGCCTATGAACGGCTGATCATGGATGTGGTGCGCGGCAACCAGACGCTGTTCATGCGCCGCGACGAAGTCGAAGCGGCGTGGAAATGGATCGACCCGATCCAGAACGCCTGGGAAAGCGCAAGGCAGGAAGCGCAAGGCTATACGGCCGGCACCTGGGGGCCATCGGCCTCGATTGCCTTGATCGAACGTGACGGACGGACATGGCACGAGAGCAATTGACCGAGGCTCACTTCACCTGGAACGGCTTTGCCGACCGCCAGCAACTGGCGGCCGCGCTCGCCGGCCATGTCGCAGGACGGCTGACCAAGGCGATTGCCGAGCGCGGCACCGCGCTGCTCGCGGTCTCCGGCGGCACGACACCGGCGAAATTCTTCGCAGCCCTTTCGGCCATCCCGATCGCCTGGGACAAGGTCGTCGTGACCCTGGTCGACGAGCGTTTCGTGCCGCCGTCCTCGCCGCGTTCGAACGCCGGGCTGGTGGCGGCCAATCTTTTGCAGAACAGGGCCGCGGCGGCGCGCTTCGTGCCGCTCTATCATGAGGCGGAGAGCATTGAAGACGCGGCGGCAGCCGACAGCAAGGAGCTGACCGCGCTGCCCTGGCCGCTCGACGTGGTTCTGCTCGGCATGGGCGGCGATGGCCACACCGCCTCGTTCTTTCCCGATGCCGGCAACCTCGACGAATTGCTCGATCCGTCCTCGCAGCGGATCGTCATACCCGTGCATGCGCCAAGCGGCGGCGAGCCGCGGCTAACACTGTCGATGGCGCGCATCGTGGCTGCCGGTTTCATCGCATTGCAGATCGAGGGCGAGGACAAGCGCATGGCGTTCGACGGCGCGATGGGATCGGGCGCGAAAAAACCCATCCGCAAGGTGCTCGAGGCAGCGCGGATACCGGTCGAGGTGTTCTGGGCACCTTGATTTCAACGCAACTGCCCGACGGCGTTGGGAGGACGTCAGCCGGGTTTGAGAGGACGGACCATGACAGCCAGACGCGATATCGAAGCCATCACGGAACGCATCCGCCAACGTTCGAAAGCCGGCCGCGAAACCTATCTCGGCCGCATCGCGGAGGCATCGGGCCGCAGCGCCAACCGCGCGGTGCTGGGTTGCGGCAATCTCGCTCACGGCTTTGCCGTCTGCAGTCCCTCGGAAAAGATCGCGCTCGGCGGCGACCGCGTGCCCAACCTCGGCATCATCACCTCCTACAACGACATGCTGTCGGCGCATCAGCCATTCGAGACCTTTCCGGCGCTGATCAAGGAAGCCGCGCGTGAAGCCGGCGGCATAGCTCAAGTCGCCGGCGGTGTGCCGGCGATGTGCGACGGCGTCACGCAGGGACAGCCGGGCATGGAACTGTCGCTGTTTTCGCGCGACGTGATCGCCATGGCGGCGGCGATCGGCCTGTCGCACAACATGTTCGACGCCGCGGTCTTCCTCGGCGTCTGCGACAAGATCGTGCCGGGACTGGTGATCGGCGCGCTCACTTTCGGCCATCTGCCGGCGGTCTTCATCCCGGCCGGGCCGATGACCACCGGCCTGCCCAATGACGAGAAAGCCAAGATCCGGCAACTCTACGCCGAGGGCAAGGTCGGCCGCGCCGAATTGCTCGAGGCGGAGTCCAAATCCTATCACGGGCCTGGCACCTGCACCTTCTACGGCACCGCCAACTCCAACCAGATGCTGATGGAGATCATGGGCCTGCATACGCCGGGCGCGTCCTTCGTCAATCCGGGCACGCCGCTGCGCGACGCGCTGACCAGGGAGGCGGCCAAGCGGGCGCTGGCGATCACCGCGCTCGGCAATGCCTATACGCCGGTCGGGCGCATGATCGACGAGCGCTCCTTCGTCAACGGCGTCGTCGGCCTGCACGCCACCGGCGGCTCGACCAACCACACCATCCACCTGATCGCCATGGCGGCCGCCGCCGGCATCACACTCACCTGGCAGGATATTTCCGACCTGTCGGATGCCGTGCCGCTGCTCGCGCGCGTCTACCCGAACGGGCTTGCGGACGTGAACCATTTCCACGCCGCCGGCGGGCTCGGCTTCCTGATCCGCGAATTGCTCGACGAAGGCCTGCTGCATGAGGACGTGCAGACGGTCTGGGGCGAGGGCCTGCGGCCCTATGCGGTCGAAGCGCGGCTTGGCGACGACGGTGGCGTGGTGCGCGAAGCCGCGCCGCTGCAGAGCGGCGACGAGAAGGTGCTGGCGCCGGTCAAGAAGGCGTTCCAGGCGACCGGCGGTCTAAAGATGCTCGGCGGCAATCTCGGCCACGCGGTGATCAAGACCTCGGCCGTCAAGCCCGAGCGGCGCCTCATCGAGGCGCCGGCAAAGGTGTTCGACAGCCAGCAGGGACTGAACGACGCCTTCAAGGCGGGCCAGCTCACCGGCGATTTCGTGGCCGTCATCCGCTTCCAGGGGCCAAAGGCCAACGGCATGCCGGAGCTGCACAAGCTGACCACGGTGCTTGGCATCCTGCAGGATCGCGGCCAGCGCGTCGCGCTGGTCACCGATGGGCGCATGTCCGGCGCCTCCGGCAAGGTGCCGGCGGCGATCCATGTGACGCCGGAGGCGGTCGAGGAGGGCCCCATCGCCAGGATCCATGACGGCGACATCATCCGCCTCGACGCCGATGCCGGCACGCTGGAAGTGCTGGTTCCGGGAACGGAATTCGCGCTGCGCCGCACCGCGGATGCCGATCTCATCGGCAACGAGTTCGGCTTCGGCCGCGAGCTTTTCGCCGGCTTCCGGCAATTGGTCGGCCGCGCCGACCATGGCGCAGCCGCTTTCGGCAACGCCTGACAACCACTGAGACGCGTCAAGAAAAGGGCGGCCCTGTGCCGCCCTTTTTGTTGTTCCGAGTACAGACCGCTTACTGGACGGTGAGCTCGTTGCGCTTGCCGGCCTTGATCGTGAACGGCGTTTCCTTGTCGGCCTTGTCGGTGGTGAAGTTGGTCACCAGCACATAGTCGCCCGCGGCCAGCGTGGTCTGCATCTTTTCGCCATAGGCGTAGGTGACCTGCTTGCGCTCGCCCTGGATGTCCTTCTTGGCCTCGAATATCTTGAAGCCGTCAGCGCCTGGCGCGTCGACCGAAAGCACGCCCGCGTTCAGCGTTACATTGACGTCGGTTATCTGCCCGACCTTGACGCTGAACGGCTGTTCGGTGGATACAGCCTGCACGTCGACGCCCATGACATAGTCGCCGGGCGGCAGGTCGAACTGGCTGTCCGGACCGTAGGCGTAGGTCACCTGGTCGCGGGTGCCGTCGAGCTTCTTGGCGGCCTTGTAGACCTTCCAATCCACATCGGTGGACGCCTTTTCGCCGCCCTGCGTGTAGAAGGCATTGGCCTTGGCCTTGCCGACACCGACGATCATGTCCTTGTCGACGATCTGGCCGGCGGCAAGTTGCATCGTCTCGCTCGCCTCGCCGGCTCCCAGCTTCACAGTAACCTTGGTCTCGCCCGCCGGCACGACGAACCTCACCTCGCCATAATTGGAGTCCGAGGTGCCGCCGGGATAGGCAATGCTGATCTGGGCATTGCGGTCGACATCGGCGCCCGGCGACGGCCGCGCGTGGATGGAGATTTCCGCGGCGTTGAGGTTGAGCGTCAGCTCCGTCGCCTTGTCGGCGGCCAGCGAGACCTTCTGCTCGGTCCTGGCGCCGCCACTCGAGGCAACGACGATGTAGTTGCCGGCGGCAATGTGGAACTTGACGGCGTTATAGCCGTAGTCGACATGCTCGCCGCTGGTGCCCTTGGCGTCGTCCTTGAAGATCTCATAATAGACATCCGACTTCGGCGTCTCGCCGCCCGCTTTCAGCAACGCTTGCGGGATGAGGTTGTAGTCGACCTCGGCTGCTTTCGGCGCGGGCGCCGGCGCCGGTTCGGGAGCCGGCGCGGGGGCTGGCGCCGGAGCCGGGGCCGCGACGGTCTCGACCAGCGCTTGCTGCAGCGCCTTCTCGTCGGAGGCCTGGATGTATTTGCCGCCGGTGTTCTCCGCGAGGCAGGAGATCTGCTTGCCCTCGTCGGCGGTCAGGCCGAAGCCGACCACGTCGGCGGTGAAGTCGACGCCGGAGGCCTTCAGCTCCTTGCCGAGCGCGCACGGGTCGCCGCCGCAGGTTTCCAGACCGTCGGTGATCAACACCACCGTCGCCTTGTCCTCGGTGTATTTCAGCGCCTCGGCGGCCTGCTTGACGGCGGTCGTCAGCGGTGTCTTGCCAAGGAATTTCATGCTGTCGGCGGCCGCTGTGATGGCGCTTGCCGAGCCCGCCTGCGGCGGCACGATCAGTTCGATGTCGTCGCAGCTGCCCTTGGTGCGATGGCCATAGGCCATGAAGCCGATCTCGTCATCGGCAGGCACCGACTGGAGCACCGTGCGCAGCGATTCGCGCGCGATTTCGAGCTTGGGCTTGCCGTCGATCTGGGCCCACATCGAGCCCGACGCATCGAGAATGATGATCACCTTGTTGGCGGCGAAGCTGAACGTGGTCATCGACAAAAGCAGGGCGGCCGCAGCAACGCTCCGTATCAGTCCCACCATGAAAATCTCCTGAGATAGCCCCCGAACGCACGGCGGAACCTATTTGACGCGGTTCTCCGAGACAAGTCGTTAAACAGCGGGTCAGGCCGACCGGCGGCATCCCGTCGGCCGAATTTGCTAACTCAGTAGGTGGTGCGGCGTTCTTCCGAGGGCGGGCGGCCGAATTGCAGCCTGTAGCTCTGCGCGAAATAGGAATGCGAGGTGAAGCCGGTCGCGATCGCCACATCAAGGATCGGCATGTTGGTCTGGCGCAGCAATTCGCGCGCCCGCTCGAGCCTGAGCCGCATGTAGTAGCGGCCGGGCGTGACCGAGAGATGGCGCAAGAACAGGCGTTCGACCTGGCGCACCGAAAGCCCCGCCGACTTGGCGAGTTGCACCGCCGACAGCGGCTCGTCGAGATGGTCGGCCATCAGCTCGACGATGCGCCGCAGCTTCTCCGACTTGCCGGTGAGGTCGCGCTCCGGCCCGACGCGCTGGCGGTCGCCGGCCGAGCGGATGCGCTCGTGCTGGAACTGGTTGGCGACGCCATTGGCGAGATTGGAGCCGAAATCGCCGCGCACGATCTCCAGCATCAGGTCGATCGAGGTGGTGCCGCCAGCGCAGGTGTAGCGCTTGCGGTCGATCTCGAAGACATTGCCGGTGCAGTTGATGTCGGGAAAGCGCTCCATGAAGCCGGCGCGGTTTTCCCAATGGATGGTGCAGCGATAGCCGTCGAGCTGGCCGGCTTCGGCGAGCAGGTAAGAGCCGACCGACAGCGCGCCGAGCGCGTTGCCGCGCCGGCCCCAACTGCGCAGGGCGGCCAGCACCTTGCTTTTGCCGGGGAATTCGATGGAGAGGCCGACCGAGACGAAGAGGATGTCGACGGGCGGCATGTCGGCGACGGAATAGTCGATCTTGAGCGGCAGGCCATTTGAGGCCATGACGGCGTCGCCGTCGGCCGAGATTGTCGTCCAGCCGTAGAAGTCGCGGCCGAGCAGGCGGTTGGCCGAGCGGAAGCAGTCGATGGCCGCGGCCAGCGAAAACATCGAGAACTTGTCGACCAAAAGGAAGCCGAACTGACGGCCGCCCTGAACGGGATCGTTCGTGATCGGCCGCTCGACGGAGGCAGTCAGGTTCGGCAATGCAAAGGCTTTCTCGGTCAGAAGGACGGCCGCTTCAACCCGGCCGCGAGGTAGGCGGAAGCTACAGTGTTCGCCATCAGCATGGCAATGGTCATCGGTCCGACACCGCCGGGAACCGGCGTGATGGCGCCAGCATTCTTGGCGGCCTCGGCATAAGCGACGTCGCCAACCAGCCGCGACTTGCCCTCGCCCTTCTCGGGCGCCGGAATGCGGTTGATGCCGACATCGATGACGGTGGCGCCGGGCTTGACCCAATCGCCCTTGACCATTTCCGGGCGGCCGACCGCGGCGACCAGGATGTCGGCGGTGCGGGCAAGCGCCGGCAGGTCCTTGGTGCGGCTGTGCGCGATGGTGACCGTGCAATTGGCCGCAAGCAGAAGGTTTGCCATCGGCTTGCCGACGATGTTGGAGCGGCCGACGACGACCGCGTTGAGACCGGAAAGGTCCTTGCCGCGCACGCGCTCGATCAGCAGCATCGAACCCGCCGGCGTGCACGGCACGAAGGCGGTCTCCAGCTCGCCGGTGCCAAGCTTGCCGACATTGATGAAGTGGAAGCCGTCGACATCCTTCTCCGGCGCGATCGTCTGGATGACCTTGCCGGCATCGATATGGCCGGGAAGCGGCAGCTGCACCAGGATGCCGTTGATCGCCGGATCGGCGTTGAGGTCACCGATGATCTTCAAAAGCTGCTCTTCGGTGGTGTCGGCCGGCAGCGTGTGCTGCAGCGAATGGAAGCCGCATTCCTTGGCGGTGCGCGATTTCGAAGCGACATAGACCTGGCTTGCCGGGTCCTCGCCGACGATCACCACCGCAAGCCCAGGCTTCGTTGCACCCTTTGACACCAGCTCCGATGTCAGCGCCTTCACCTTCGAAACCACGTCCTCGGCGACGCTCTTTCCGTCAATCACTTCGGCCATCACTATCCTCAGCTTCATTCGAGGCCGCATCGATGCATCGCCTCGTTCTTCCGTCGGCATGTCGATGCGCCAAGGCGGGGCGGCGACGGCCGAACTGCAGCGCGGCATTTTCACGAAAATTCGACAAGGCAATCCCGTCAAAGCGTCGTCGGATGCCGTAAACCCGAAACCAGGCGCATTTATCGGACGCCGGGTATCCTAAAAATAAGAGCGGGCTTTAGAAATAGCGGCGGCGGGTGCGGTTTTCGCTCAGATCGCGCACCGCCTGGCGGAATTCGCGCAGCCTGACACGGATTTCGTCGATCTGGTTCTGCTGGTCGGCGGCTGGTTGCGAGGCTTCAGCCAATGGCGGTTGCGGATAGGTGTCTTGGTATGGATCAGGCCGCGCGCCGTCGGACCGATAGGCATAGCTTTGCGCGAGCGGCGGTTGAAAGCCGGGCTGCGCCGGCGCAGCCGGCGGCGCGTAGCGGGCTTGCTGGCCGGGCGCGCGCCAGGCGCTTTCAGGCGGAACGGTATCTGTGTCCACTGCTTCCCCCTTATCTGCTTCGCCTGAATCGCGCCGCACAAAGAAGCGCAAGGACGAAGCGAGCGTGCCCAGGAAGCCTGAGCGACCGGCATCGTCGGCCGGCGCCGAAACGGCGGCGACCGGAGCAGCCGAGGGAAGAACAACTGGCGCAGCCGGCCGCGCGGCAGCCGGCGAAACCGGTTGCGGGGCAGCAGCTAGCCGAGTTTGTGGGGGCGTGGCGGGCCGTACCGGCGACCTGGGCGCCGATGCGGCCGCAAAGGGCTGTGTGACGGGTGGCGTTGGCAGCGGTGGCGCTTGGCTGGACCTGTCCTCAACGACAACCGCGCGCTCGTTGCCGCCGCGGCGCGTACGGCTATCGGCGGTCTCGCGGAGGCTGGCATAGATGCCGCGCAACGCGCCGAGGCCGACGCCGGCGAACAGGCCCGCGAACAAGCCGGCCAGGGCCTTGACGACACGCGACGGGCCTTTGGCCTCAAGCGGCGGTTGAGCGGGCGACAACACGTTGATGTTGGCGGAGTTGACGTCCTTCTGCTCGCTGGTTTCCTTGGCGCGCAGCAGATATTGCTCATAGACGGAGCGCTTGGCGGCGGCCTCGCGTTCCAGTTCGCGCAACGAAACAAGATTGTTGTTGACGTCGCCACTCTGCACCTTGGCTTGGGCCAGGCGCGACGACAGATCCTGCTCGAGCTGTATGGAGCGTTTAAGATCGACCTGCAGCGAGGCGCCAATGCGCTGCAATTCGGCGGCGATGCGTTCGCGCGCGCCGGCAATCTGGGCGTTGAGCGCCTGGAGCTCGGGATGGCGCGGCCCGAACTTGATCGCGGCGCGGTCCGCCTCCTGCTTCAACGCCGCATATTGCGAGCGCAGCTCGCTCATCATGTTGGAGTTGATCTCTTCCGGCAGCGTGCCGTTGAGGATCGAGTTGACGTCCAGCGAGCGCGCCGACGCGGCGCGCGCGTTGAGCTCGAGTGTGTGCGCGCGCGTCACGGAGAGCTGCTCGTTCAGCTTCAGCATCTGATCGTCGCTGATCAGGCGGCCTTGCGCGTCGACGAGGTCGTGCGTGGCCCTGAAATCCTCGACGTTGCGCTCCGCTGTCTCGACGCCCTTGCGCAGCTCATCGAGCTTGGAGGTCAGCGCGCTGGTCGCACGCCCGGCCATGTCGGATTGGTATTGGCCGATCTCGTGCTGGAAGACGTCCCTCGTCGTGTTGGCGATCAGCGCCGACTTCTCGGCATTCTGCGTGGTGGCGCTGATGGAAATGACAAAGGTCTTGCCGGTGCGGTCGACCGACAGGCTCTCGGCAAGGTTGCCGACGGCCAGCGCCTGGCGGCGAACCTCGCCGCTCCCGGCCGGTTCGTCATGGCGCGACAGCATCGAGCGCAGGAAGGACATGACACCGAGGCCGCCTGAGCCCTGGCCGTTGAATTCCGGATCATTGACGAGATTGAGCTCTTTGACGACCTCGTCGAGAACCTTGCCGGACGTAACCATCTTGATGCGGGTTTCAACAACAGCCAGCGCCGCATCCGGCTGCCCCACTGCCTGGGTGAGATCGCGGTCGGAAAGCTTGAGGTCGCCCGGCTCGATGGTCAGCTCGGTGGTCGCCTCGTATTTCTTAGGCGACGACAGCGCTATCGCAATGCCAAGCGCGGCGCCGAGGATCGTCGTGGACAGGATCAGCGCCTTGGAGCGGGTGATGCCGCCGATCACCTGCATCGGATCGATCAGCGGTTTCCATTCCTGCGCGTTGGCACCCTCGCCTGCAGACGGCAGCCTTGCAGAACGAGGCCCCGCTTGAGGCTGGTAGCCCGTGCTATCCCCGGTATGGCCACGCCCACCCGGTGCGTAGCGATCCGTTCTTTCCCATTGGGTTTCGGCCTCGATCGGATCCGCAACCGGTTCGGGCCGGGTGTTGCCTATGCCGCCGGCATCTGTAGGTGGTGTATCTGTCCGCCCTTCGCGCTCGAAGCGCGCGGCGCGATGGCGTGCGGCGGCATCTTCGCGCCATGAGGAATTGGCGCGCTCGCCGATCGGAACCGTGTTGTCCTCGCCGCGCACGGCCTGGCCGAGCGCGAGCAAAGAGCGCTCACGCTTCCAATCCTCGCGGTTTTCCCTGTCGACCATGGTCTTGGAATTACTTTCTGGCGGCTTGGGAGCGGCGGTCGGCCAATCGTTAAGCCACGCTAAACAGGCATAGGAAACAAAAGGTTAATTTTCGCCGCTGCAGAGCACGGTTTCCGCCGCTGTTTGCAGCGATTGCGCGATTCTCGACAGGCCGCCAGAACGTCACGTTAAACTTTCCGGCCTATCTGTCGGCCGTTACATGACCCAGACAAGCGACATACCGCAAAGGCGGCCTATCGCGCGGATCGGCCACTTCGTGGCCACCCGCCGAAAGCTGGTTTTGGACTATTTCTCGGCAATCAGCGGAGCCGGCGGCCGGCTGGTGTTCTCGCTCGCCTATTTCGTGGCCCTGGCCAACACGCTGTCGATCGCCGAATTCGGCATGTTCGCCACCGCCTCGGCGGCCGGCATCATGCTGTCGCGCATCCTTGCCTTCGGCTTCATCTCGGCGCTCTACCGCACCGCCACGATCCGCCCCAATCTGATCGGCACCTTCACCGCCGGCTTCCTGTTTCTCGGCGTGCTGTCGCTGCCGTTGCTGGCCGCCGCATCTTACGTGGTCTACCTGATCTTCTTCGCTGGAACCGTGCCGCTCGGCGTCTTCGCCGCGGTCGTCTTTGCCGAAGCGCTTTTGTGGCGGCCGGTCGAGGTGGTCCTGATCGTCAACAACGGTCTCGGCAAGTTCGGCCGTGCCGCGGTGCTGGCGATCCTGGCGACGGCGCTCAGAGCAATCGGCGCAGTGCTGTTTGTATTCGCCGCGCAACGCACGGTCGGCGTCTGGTCGTTGTTCTACATCGGCGCCAATGCCGCCTCGCTGGTCGTCGCCTTCGTCTTCTTCTATCCACGTCAAAGGCTGAAGCTGCGGCCTGAGCTCTATTTCCGGCGGCTTGCCGATTCGATCTATGTCGCCGGATCCGATGTGCTGTTCTACCTGCAGATGGAGTTCGACAAGCTCCTGGTGCTGTCGATCGGCGGTGCGCATCTCGCCGGCATCTACGCCATCATCATGCGGCTGGTGGATCTCACCGCGATCCCGATCCGCACCTTCTCGATGATGCTGGTGCAGCGCATGATGCGGGCGCCGGAGCTGCTGTCGCGGCTGGCGGTCAAGAGCGGTATCGAAGGCGGCGTGTTCCTGGTCTCGACGCTGGCGCTGGCGTCGCTCGGCGTCGTGCTGCACTTCTTCCCCAACGCGCTCGGCAAGAACGTCGCCGAGGCCGCTCCTCTGGTTGCGCTGGCCGTCTGCGTGCCCGGCCTGCGCAACCTTGTCGAATACCAGGCCGAGCTGCTCTTCGCGCGCGGACAGACGGCAATGCGCGCGATCAATCTCGGTCTGCTTGCCGGCCTGAAAGCCGTGCTGCTCACCTATGTGCTGACGACAATCGCCGACACGCCCAACCTCGTGCTGTCGCTCAACATCGTCTTCCTGCTGCTTTATCTTGCCTCGATGCTGCTGACGTATTCGGCGATGCGCCGGCCGGCCAAGGCAATCTGATCTAATGATCCTGCCCGATCAAACGACGGATGCGGCCGATATCGGTGCCGATGAAGGACTGCATGCCGATCGCCACCTGTTCCGGCGCCATGGTGTCGACAAAGCGACGGAACGCCTCGTCCGATAGCGGCTCGCCATTCCAGTGGACACGGCAGAATTCCTCCGAACCATGGAAATGGCCGGCGCCCGCCAGCACGTCGTCGACATAGCGGCCGTAGATCATGCATTCGGAGAATTTGCGCGCGGAACCGACCACGCCGACCCAGTCGCGGCCATGCACCTTCCCGATGCGCGCGCACATCGCATTGACCGTCTCGCGGCGCCAGGCGATCAGCGTCGAGATGTAGTCGTGGTTCGAGGCGTTGGCGGCAACGATGCCAAGCGCAGCGCCGGCATTGCGCGACCAGATGCGATGCTCGTCATGGCCGTCCTCGGCAAGCACGCCATCGCGCCGGAACAGGCGAACCTTGCCGTCGCGCCAGAAAGCGCCGGTATCGAACGGCTTGAGGAAGGCGACGTCGGAATCGCAAAAGACGAGCACATCTTCCCGCGCATGGCCGGCAATGGCGACGCGGCGCAATTGCTGCACGTGCCAGCCGCGCAACGGCTGTGTCCGGAAACTCAGCCAGACACGGCGGCGAAACAGGCTGAGCGGATCGTCGAAAGCGCGCAGCCAGCCCGGCAGCAGGTCCCGTTCGTCGACGACGCTGCGGCGGCGGCCTTCCAATTGGCGAAACAGCGCGACGTCGCGGTGTTCGGTGAGAATGTAGTGATGCGCCACGCCGGTAACGTGACGGTCGATGGTTTCGCACAACAGCTGGCAGCGCTCGAAATCCGGCGCATAGCTCGCCGTCACGATCGCGGCCGACGGCGAAGGCGGCAAAGGCTCGATGTTGGTGGCGGCATCCGGCACGAAGTGGCTGTTCACCGGCGCGCCTCCGCCGCTCGGGGCCTATGCGACAGCTTCTGTTTGAGAACCCGCCACAGGAACATCGGATTGCCGACCACGTAGCGGCGCCACAGGCGTCCAGGTTCGATCCACAGCCGAAACAGCCATTCCAGACGCAGCCGACGCAGCCAGAGCGGCGCGCGCGGCACCGTGCCCGAAAGGAAATCGAGCAGCGCGCCGACCGCGATCGGCAGCGTGCAATGGCGGGCGTCGATGTGGCGCTCGATCCACAGTTCCTGGCGCGGCACACCCATGGCGACGAGCAGAATATCGGGCCGCACTCTGGCGATGCGCTCGACGATTTCAGGCTCCTGCGCAGCGGAGAAGTAGCCGTCATGAATGACGACGAATTTGTGCTGCTTGGCGAGCGCCGAGAGCTTTGCCGATGCCGCTTCGGCGTTGACGCGCGTCGCACCGAGCAGGCCGACGGTCAGCGGCCGCGATGACGCCTGCAGGAAGGCCGGGATGAAATCGGTGCCGTTTAGATTGGACGGAAACGGCGCGCCATAGAGCAGCTTTGCCGCGATGTCGACGCCGACGCCGTCCGGCAGGATGAGGAAATCCTCAAGCGCTTCGGCAAAGGTCGGTTCGGTATAGGCGATGTTGGCGTTGTGCGCGTTGAGGAAGCTCACCTTGGTGAAGCGCCGTTCGTCGATCAGCCTGGTCAGCAGGGCGACCGCCTCGTCCCAGCGGATGGCGAGCACCGAAATGCCGAGGATGGTCTTCAGCGTGTCGAAGCCGAAGGCGGCGCGCGCGGTGTGCATATTCATGCAGCCACCTCCTGCCTGACGGCACCGAGCTTACTCAACCCGAGCCCGATCGCTGCGTCGAGCGCCTTAAGCTGGCGGCGGTGGAAGGCACTGCCATCCACGTCACGGACATTGCCCGCCGCCGTTTGGAGCGCCGCTGCGAAGGCAACGGGATCGTCGGTGACGACGCAGTTGTCGGGGCGATAGCCGATGCCACGCAACGAGCGGCTGGTGGCAACCGATGGCAGGCCGAGCTCGAAAGTCTCGATGGTCTTCAATTGCACGCCGCTGCCGGCGATGCTGATCAATGGGATGACGGCGGCGCCGCGCACGAAAGCCTGAGCGTCCGGAACGCGGCCGACGAAGGCGACGCCGGGATGCTGCGAGGTGACACCCGAAGGCATGTTGCCGGCGATCCTGATGCGAAAATCCTGCCTTAGATGCGGCACGACTTTGGTCAGGAACCAATCCAGCCCGATGCGGTTCGGCTGCCAGGTCCAGGTGCCGATCAAGGCCGCGTCGCAGTCGATGTGGCGCGGCGCTTTGTTCACCGGAGCCTGCGCGCGGGTTACCAGCGGCAGCACCGCCGAGCGGCTGTCCGAAGCGACGCCGAGCGCTGCACGATCCTCATCGGCCAGCGTGAAGACAAAGCGCGCCGCGCCGCAGAGGCGCTCTTCCACGATCTTGAGCAGCCGCGCCTCGCGGCGGAACATCCAACGCTGCAACGCGCTGCCGGCCGCCGCGGCATTTTCCGCTGCAGAGCGATGCTCGACATTGTGGGCGACAAAGATCGACGGCCGGTCGGCGAGGATTGTTTCGAAGGCCCCGGCAAACTGCACCGAATTCAAGACATAGCCGTCGAAGGGGCCGGCACGATCGATGGCGGCGCGAACCTCACCATCCGGGACGACACGCAGTTTGACCGAGGAGAAGGTCAGGCCTGAAAGAACCGCCTTGCCCAGCCAGGCGAGCTTCTGCAATCCCGAAGCGCTTTCGGTGCGCACCTCGACGGCGTCGAGCACGATGGTGTTTTGTGGATCGGACGGCGTCTTCCCCGGCCAGATGAAGCCGATCACCGTCACGCGCACGCCGGCGCGCCGCAACGCGTCGATGATCGCGGCGTTGGCAATCTCGTAGCCCGAGGCAAGGGCGCCGTCGGGCACGATCGATGTCGCAAACAGCAGATGCATCTTACCTATCCATTGGTGTAGGCGGTAGCAAAGCGCGGTGAAGCCTTGATTAAATGGCTCCGTCAAAGGCCGAAAACCTGGGGTTTTCAGCAGCCGCGCATGAAGGTGATTAACGAAACGTTATCATCGCGATGCTATCGAGGTTTGAAACCCACGCTCCTGGAAACGGATGATCCCTTTGCCGTCCGACGCTTCTGTATCGATCGCGGGGCGGTCTCCGGGGCTTGCCGCGGAAACCGTCGAAGCGGTGGTGACGCTGCCGACCTTCAAGCGGCCGAAACAGGTGCTGGAAACGCTGGCTTCGCTCAAAGTGCAGCAAACCCTCAGGCGTTTCGCCGTCATCGTCATGGAAAACGAGGCCGAGGCGCGCGAGGGCGCCAGGGCGGCGCTGCCGCTGTTCGAAGCTGGCGAGATGCAGGGGCTGGTCATCGTCGCGCATGAGCGCGGCAATTGCAGCGCCTACAATGCCGGCTGGCAGACCGCCTTGCTTCAGTTCCCGAATTTCAAGCATCTGCTGGTCATCGATGACGACGAGCTTGCCGAGCCCGATTGGCTGGAGCGCCTATGCAGCGCCGCCGAAACGCTCGGCGCCGATATCGTCGGCGGTCCGCAAGTGCCGGTCTTCGCCGACCCTGCGCATGCCAGATGGGCCGAGCACCCGGTGTTCGCGCCGCCCTATCGGGAGACGAGCCGCGTGCCGGCGCTTTATTCATCGGGCAATCTGCTGGTCGGCCGCAATGTGCTGGCGGCGATGGGCCTGCCCTTTCTCGACCTGAAATTCAACTTCATGGGTGGCGGCGATTCCGACTTCCTCAGCCGATCGGCGCAGAAAGGCTTTGTGCTCGGCTGGTGCGCCGAGGCCAGGGTCAGCGAAACCGTGCCTGCGCGACGCGTCGAGGCCGACTGGATCCGTGCCCGCAGCCTGCGCAACGGTGTGATCTCGACGCTGGTCGAGAAGAAGAAGCGCGCCGGCACGCCGTTCGCCGGCGCGAAAGTTTTCTTGAAGAGCCTGGCGCTGCTTGCCGCCTCGCCGCTGCGCGGCGCCGTAAGGCTGGCGCGCACGGGCTCGCTGACGACCGGGCTTTATCCCGTCTATGTCGCGCTTGGCCGGGTTATGGCCGAATTCGGATATGCCAATGAGCAGTATCGCCAGCCCGAGAAGAACTGAGCGCGCGCCTCTCAGCGCTGCGTTCACGCGCGACGGTGTTGCGACGGCTATTGCGGCGCTTTTGTTCACCGTCATCATGGTCTCGTTCCGGCCCTTCCAGCCGGCCGGCGCGGAGCTTACCGGCGATGGCGGCGACATCGTCAACCAGCTCGGCTTCGGCTCGCTCGGCGCGGTCTCGATCTTCGCCCTGCTCGCCTTCGCCGATCCGCGCGTGGTGCGTTCGCTGGTCAGCCCTTCGTGGGCGCTGATGCTGGGTTTTTTCTTCCTCTCGGTGGTGCTGGCGACCGATCCGCCTTCGGCCATGCGCGCCGCCTCCTTCACCATGATCGGCATCATCACCATGGCGACGATCCTGGCGCTGCCGCGCGATGCCGAATCCTTTGCGAGGGTCATCATCTTCACGGCAGTGGTGGTGATGGGCCTTTCCTATATCGGCTTGATCGTGTTCCCGCATGAGGCGCTGCACACGGCCGATTCCCAAGAGCCGGAGCATGCCGGCCTGTGGCGCGGCGTCTTCACGCACAAGAACATCGCCGGCCCGGTGATGGCCTGCTTCAGCTTCGCCGGCCTTTACCTGTTCCGGCGCGGGCAGTGCTGGTGGGGCACCGGCATCTTTTGCGCGGCGATGATCTTCATGCTGCACACCGGCTCCAAGACAACGGCCGGCCTGATCCCGTTCTCGATCATGATCGTTGTGCTGCCCAGCCTGATCGGCATGCGGCTCGGCACGCCGATCCTGTTCCTGGCGGCCATCATCGCAACCGCCGTCGGTACGCTCGGCATCGTCTTCATCGCACCGGTGAAGCAGCTGGCGGCGGTCTATTTTCCCGACCTCACCTACACCGGACGCACGACGCTATGGGAGTTCGCCGGCGAGATGCTGGCGAAGAAGCCGTGGACCGGCTACGGCTATGAAAGCTTCTGGGGCACGCCGCTGCTGCTCAACCAGGACCAGCCCTTCGATCGCCCCTGGGATATTCGCACCATCGTGCACGGCCACGACGGCTATCTCGACATCGCCGTGCTGATGGGCATTCCGGCGCTGTGCGTCGCCGTCTATACCTTCCTGATCGCACCGTTGCGCGACTACATGCGCATCCCGCCGCGCAAGGAAAACATATTCCTCGGCGATTTCTTCATGATGGTGGTGCTGTTCACGGCGCTGAACGCTTTCCTCGAAAGCTTCTTCTTCCACCGCGGCGATCCGGTCTGGCTGTTCTTCGTGCTCGGCGTGCTCGGGCTCCGGCAGGTCTCACTGCGGCCGATCCCGGTTCGCCTTCCCGGCTGATCTCTGGACGATCAATCTCCCACCGACCGGACTTTTCCGCGGCAGCGCAAGCGTCTCTTTGTTCCACGCAATTCCGGACGGAAAACCGCTTCACACTTTTCCTGGAATTGCTTTAAGGAAAGCCGTTGTGTGGAGGCTTTCATGACAATCAGGCTCGTTCTCGCCGGTTGCGGCAATATGGGTTACGCCATGCTCTCGGGCTGGCTGAAATCCGCAAAGCTCGAGCCGTCGGCGGTGTTCGTGGTCGAGCCCAACCCCGAACTGCGCAGCCGCGCCGAGCACCTTGGCTGTCCTGCCGCCGCCGATGCGCAAGGCATTCCGGCCGATGCGGTGCCCGATCTCGTCGTCATCGCCGTCAAGCCGCAGGTGATCCGCGACGTGACGGCTGACTACAAACGCTTCGGCGACGGCCGCACCACTTTCGTCAGCGTCGCCGCCGGCACGCCGGTCGCCACGTTCGAGCAGATCCTGGGCCAGCACGCGCCAGTGATCCGCTGCATGCCGAACACGCCGGCTGCGATCGGCAAGGGCATGATGGTGGTGTTCTCCAACCCGCTGGTGTCGGACGATGTCCGCCGCTTCGTCCTCGAGCTGCTTTCGGCAAGCGGCGTCGTGACCACCATCGACGATGAAGGCCTGATGGACGCGGTAACCGCGGTTTCCGGCTCCGGGCCGGCCTATATCTTCCACTTCATCGAAGCGCTGACGACCGCCGCCGAAAAAGCCGGGCTACCGGCCGAGACCGCGAAGCTGCTTGCGATGCAGACAGTCTTCGGCGCCGCTTCGCTCGCCGCCGAAAGCGATGCCGAGCCGGGAGAATTGCGCAGGCAGGTGACCAGCCCCAACGGCACCACCGCCGCCGCACTTGCCGTGCTGATGGGCGAAGACCGGCTGACGAAACTCGTCACCGAGGCCGTCGAGGCAGCGCGGCTGCGCTCGATCGAGCTCGGGAAGTAAGGACCAATCGCCAATCGAGGCCGAACTGCGCAAATAGCCTTTCGAAGAGCCAGGGTCAGGCTGACAGGGCCGGCGAAATTACCTTGGTCCCGTAGAGCATCTCATCCTGCAGACGGCGCATCGCGTAGAGCTTGGTGGTGCGATCGGGCGATGCGTTGTCTTGCGTCAACAATTCGCCTTTCCTGACCGGCTTCAGCACCTTGCCGCCTTCGAGCAGCCCAACCGGCACGGCGTGACTGGCGCCGGCGTCAGTGACCGTCATCGTGCACGAGCGGTAGCAGGTCTCGCCGATGGCGTCGAAGGTTTCGCCGGCGGCGAGATCGCGCTTGGCCACGGCGCAGACTTCCGCCACCGGCTTCGGCAACGGCACCATGTCGGGCTTGCCATAAAGCATGATGCGCGCGGCGGTCAGCGGCACTTCCAGCGAGGTCAGGTGGAAGGGCCGGAACAGGCCGTAATAAGGGCCTTTTCCGACATGAAGATCGTCCATGCGCTCGACGATGCGCGGATGCATCGCCTCGACGATGACGAACACACCGGGCGCCACGCCCTTGCCGATCGTATAGTCGACGACGCCTTTTCTCGACAACAGGCCGCCGTCCTCTTTCGGGACCAGCACCTTGGCGAGCTGGTCGCGATCGGCTTTGGGGCCGTGCATGCCGGGGACGTCCGGCACCAGGCCGGTGGCGTTGGCGATGGCGCACATCTCGACCATGGTCTTCGAGCCGTCGACGAACTCGACCAGCATGCGCGGGTTCATGTTGCGGCGGAGCGCTTCTTCCCGATAGTCGTCGGGCACCGCGTCGTGGTTGAGCGGGTTGTTCTTGCCCTTGCCGGCCGAGACGATGGTCAGCCCAAGCGCCGAAGCGAACTCGATCAGCTCCATGCAGCTCGACGGCTCATCGCCGGCGCCGACCGAATAGACGACGCCAAGACGATCGGCCTGCTGCTTCAGGTAGCAACCGATGGTGACGTCGGCCTCGACATTCATCATCACCAGATGCTTGCCGTGCTCCATCGCCATCAAATCGAAATCGGCGGCGACGCCGGGCTTTCCCGTCGCGTCGATGACGACGTCGATCAGCGGATTCGTGACCAGCATCTCGTTCGAGGTGATGGCGATCTTTCCCGCTTCGATCGCCTGGATGACCTTCGATGCCGTCTCGGCCTCGGCGGCCCTTGCCTCGTCGCCATAAGCGATGCGGATCGCCTCGCGAGCGGTGTGCGGGCGCCGTGTCGAGATGGCGGCGATCGAAATGCCCGGCATCAGCATGCCCTGGGTCACCAGGTCGGTGCCCATCTCGCCGGAGCCGATGACGCCGACGCGCACCGGCCTGCCTTCGGCGGCGCGGCGGGCGAGATCGCGGGCAAGCCCGGTCAGGGCAACATTGGTCATGAGCCGTCCATGCTTCCAGTTTGAGGGCGCCAATTACAGGCAATGGCCCCGCTTTGCCAATGAAAGCATTCACACGTGGCAATTTCTCGCGCGCAATTTGCAGATCGGCAGCAAATCCTTTGCAGCAAGCCTCCCTATGGCTTTCACTAGAGCGCTTACCGTTTCACGGAAACGGCGAACCGCTCTATCTCTTTGTTTTCATGCAATTCCGGACGGAAAACCGCTCACACTTTTCCTGGAATTGCCTTAGGCGCGCCGCTACTGTCCGACGATATAACGTCCAAAGGGGGTTCAAAATGCCCGAGGTCACGCCAAAATTCGATCTGAACGGCAAGGTGGTGCTGGTCACCGGTGCCTCGCGCGGCATCGGCCGCGCCTGTGCGCTCGCCTGCGCCGGTTCCGGCGCCGATATGGTCGTCGGTGTGCGTAGTGCTGCCGACGGCACGGAGCTTGTCGCCGAGATCGAGCGTATGGGCCGCAAGGCGCTGGCCGTGCACATGGATGCGACCGATCTTGCCACGGTGCGCAGCGCGGTGGCCGAAGCCCATGCCGCCTTCGGCCGCATCGACGTTCTGGTCAACAATGTCGGGCTCGGGCCGGAAAACCTGGCCGAGAACGTCACCGAAGAGGATTTCGACCTCACCGTCGACGTCAATTTGAAAGGCACGTTCTTCACCACGCAGGCGGTCGCACGGCTGATGATCGCGCGGAAATCGGGCCGCATCATCAACATCAGCTCGCAGGCCGGCACGGTGACGCTGAAGGGCGAAGCGATCTATTGCATGTCGAAGGCCGCGATAAACCATCTGACCCGGTGTCTGGCCGCCGAATGGGCCCAGCACGGCATTGCCGTCAACAGCGTCGCGCCGACCTTCATATGGACCGACGGCACGCGCCCCTCGCTCGCCGACAAGGATTTCCACTCGCATGTGCTGGGGCATATTCCGTTGGGGCGCATCGGCGACCCGATCGATGTCGCGGGCACTGTGGTGTTCCTGGCGTCGCCGGCGGCGTCGCTGATCACCGGGACGAATATACTTGTCGATGGCGGCTGGTCGGTGGTGTGAATCTGACTTGAGGGACTTCGCTTGCGAAGCGCCTACCCCAAAGCAGGGGCTAGGCTGCCCGCGAGGAAACGATGCCAGGCGCCGCCAAGTACGAGGGAAACTGCACCTTTATCGAACCCGGCCGCGAAAAGGCCCTCGGAGAGCCCGGGGAAATCGAGGTTCGACTTGAACCATGCCGGTTGCGGCGGAAAGCTCGCGCCGCCATTTGCCTCGCGGGTCCAGCGACCTTCACGCATCCAGCGCAGGACGCTGTCGGGCTGGCCTTGGCAAAGATCCGAGCCGATGCCGAGATGCTCGGCGCCCATGATCTCGGCTGCCGCTGAAGCCATTTCGCCGAATTGCCGAAGCGTCGTGTCCGACCCGTCGGCAAGATGCAGCGGATAAAGCGAAAGGCCGAGCAGTCCCTGCTTTTCGCGCAGCGCATGCATGACGTTTCTGGAAACATTGCGGTTGCTGTCGCAGAGCCAACGCGGATTGGCGTGGCTGATGACAACCGGCTTTCGCGACAGAGCGATCGCTTCCAGCGTCGTCCGCTCGCCCGCATGCGACAGATCGATGACCATGCCGAGCCGGTTCATTTCGACGATCGCCTCGCGCCCCATGCGCGTGACGCCGCTGTCCTCCTTTTCCATCCAGCCGCAGCCGAGCAGCGACTGGTTGTTGTAGGTGAGCTGCATGAAACGGATGCCGAGATCGAAGAGCATTTCGATCAGGCCGAGATCGTCCTCGATCGGCATCGGGTTCTGCAGCCCGAGGAAAATCGCTGTGCGGTTCGTGGCGCGGGCACGCTCGATATCAGCGCCGTCGCGCGCCAACAGGATGAGGTCGTCATTGTCGCGGAAGCGTGTGCGCCAATCGACGAGGTGGCGAACCGTCTCGCGAAAACCCTCATGGTAGCCGACAGTGGCGTGGACCGCCGTCAGGCCGCCCCGGCGCATCTGTTCGAAAATCGCGCGTGACCAGTTGCAGTATTGCAGTCCGTCAATGAGCACTTGCGGCGCATCGGCGGTCATTCGGGCAGGCCCGCATGAATGTAGGATGTCTTGACCTGCGTGTAGAACTCGGCTGCCGAGCGCCCCTGCTCACGCGGACCGTAGCTCGAGGCGCGAACGCCGCCGAACGGCACGTGATAGTCGGTACCGGCGGTCGCCAGGTTGACCATGACGCAGCCCGAGCGCGACGCATGGCGGAACTTCGTAGCGCGCGCCAGGGAGCGTGTGGCGATCCCCGCCGTCAGCCCGTAGGGCGTGTCGTTGGCGAGGAAGATCGCCTCGTCGAGATCGCCGGCGGTGATGACGCAGGTGATCGGCGCAAACATCTCTTCCTGGTTGATGCGCATGCGCGAACGCCCGTTGAGGAAGACGGCAGGCGCCATGTAGTGCCCCCGATGCACGAGATCGAGCGCTTCGCCGCCGGTTGCAAGCTCGGCGCCTTCGCTTATGCCGAGCGTCACGTAATCGAGATTGGCGGAGAGCTGCTCGGCGCTGACGACCGGCCCCATCTGGACGCCGGCTTCCAGGGCATGGCCGACCTTCAGCGCCCTGGTTTTTGCGAGGAACTTCTCGACGAAGGCATCATGCACCGGCTTGTGGACGATCAGGCGCGAGGATGCCGTGCATTTCTGGCCCGAACCGCCAAAGGCACCGTTCACGGCAAGGTCGACCGCGCGGTCGAGATCGGCATCGTCCATGATCACGAACGGGTTCTTCGATCCCATTTCGAGCTGAAGCTTCACGAAGCGCGCGGCCGCCAACGCCGCGATATTCGAGCCGACGGCGCCGGAGCCGGTGAAGCTCAAGCCGTGGATATCAGCGTTCGTCGCGAGCTCACAGCCGATCGTTGATCCCGACCCCATGACGAGGTTGAAAAGCCCTTTTGGAATGGCCTGCCGGCTGATGATCTCGGTAAGGGCCCAGGCGCTGGCCGGAGTGATGCTGGCCGGCTTCCAGACGACGGCATTGCCGAAAGCCAGCGCCGGCGCGATCTTCCACGATGCGGTGGCGATGGGGAAATTCCACGGCGAAATGACCGCGACGACGCCGAGCGGCTCGCGCTCGACAAGCACATCGACGCCGGTCCTGACGGATTCGGACGACGCGCCAATGTTGCGCAAAGCCTCAGCGGCGAAATAGGTGAAGAACTGGCCGGCGCGAAAAACCTCGCCGACGCCCTCGGGAAGGGTCTTGCCTTCCTCACGGGACAGCAGTTCGCCAAGCTCCTTCGAGCGCGCCATCAATTCGCGCCCGATGGCATCAAGGACCGCCGCTCTCGCCTCCAGGCCAGCGGCTGCCCATTGGCGCTGCGCGCTCTGCGCCGCCGATACGGCGTCATGAATATCGGAGAGTCGTGCCTGGGCAAAACGCCCGACAACGTCGGTTACATCGGACGGATTGCTGTCCTCGATCCAGTCGGCGCCATCGCGCCACTCGCCGGCGACGAAGTTCTGTCCGTTCAGCATTGCATTCGCCCTGCATCAATTCGGTTGACAACGACCTAACCGATGTTGTGAACTTCAATCAAGCTCAATTTTTTGTACAAATGTTCAGGCAAGCTTAACAGTGACCAAAACCATCAGCCTGACCGGCATGCGCAGCTTCGTCGCGGTCTATGAGACCGGCGGCGTGCGCGCCGCGGCGGACCAGATCGGCCGCACGCCATCTGCTGTCTCCATGACCCTGAAGCAGCTGGAGGACGACATCGGCGCACCGCTGTTCGAGAGCGAACGCAAGGGCGCGCTTTCAGCCGTGGGTCGCATCGTGCTCGACGAAGCGCGCGCGATGATCGCCCACTACGATCGCGCCTGCCTGGCGATCGCCAGCTATGCCGCCGACCGGCAGGGTCGCTGCGATATCGCAAGCGTACCTTCCGTTGCCGTGACCTTGCTGCCACGGGCAATCGCCCAGTTGCGCGCCGAGGGCGACCGCTTCGATATCCATGTTCGCGACAGCGATTCCAACGCGATCGTCGAAGCGGTCGAGAACGGCATGGTGGAGGTCGGCCTGTGCGTGCTTGCCAGCAAGCGGCCGCAGCTCAGTTTCGAGCCGCTGTTCCAGGAACCGCTCGATTTCGTCTGCCCGGTCGATCATCCCCTGGCCAAATCGAAACGTCCCTTGAAGTGGGCGCAACTGGAAGGTGAGAGTTTTATCCGCAATGGCGCGGCCGCCGCACTTGACCTTGCGGAGATAGGGGCGCTTGCCGCCGGCTCGAAACTCACCGCGACAAATGTCAGCTCCAATCTGGCGATGGTGGAGGCAGGGCTCGGCGTCACCATCCTGCCTCGGCTTTGCCGCTGGAAATCCAGCCACGACGTTCGCTTCGTTCCGCTTGCCGATCCACGATCGAGCCGGACGGTCGGCTGGATCGTCAAGGAGGGCCGCAACCTGCAGCCGGCATCGCTCAGGTTCATCGAATGCATTCGCCTGCAGACGCGGGCGAGCGAAGGAGAATTCGGTTATGCCGCTGCACGATAGCCGAGAGATCAGATGACGCGCCTGACGCAAGCCCAGATCGAGACGCTGGCCGGTACTGCCCTTATGCGCCACGGCGCCAGCGAAACCCAGGCCCGGGCGCTGGCCGCCGGCATTGCGGCGGCCGAACGCGACGGCTTGAAGTCGCACGGCCTGATGTATCTGCCGACCTATTGCGATCATCTGACCTGCGGCAAGGTTTTGGGATTGGCTGAGCCGCGGCTGACGCGGCCGGCTCCGTCTGTCGTCGCCGTCGATGCCGGCAACGGTTTCGCGCACGCCGCCATTTCCGTAGGCTTGCCGGAATTGATCGAAACGGCGCGTTCGCAGGGTGTCGCGGCGCTCGCCATCCGCAACTCCTACAATTGCGGGACACTCGGCTATCACACCGAGCGGATCGCCCGAGATGGCCTGGTCGGGCTGGGCTTCACCAACGCGCCGGCCTCGATCGCGCCATGGGGCGGCCACAAGGCGGCGCTCGGCACCAATCCCTGGTCGCTGGCGGTTCCCGACGGGCAAGGCGGCGCGCGCTTCGTCATCGATCAGAGCGCCAGCGTCGTCGCCAAGAGCGAAGTCATCAAGCGGGCTCGCGCCGGCGAGCCTATCCCTCCCGGCTGGGCCTTCGACGCAAGTGGCGAAACCACCACCGACGCCACCGAAGCGCTGAAGGGCACAATGGCGCCCGCCGGTGGCTATAAGGGCGTCGGCTCGGCGCTGCTGGTGGAGATTTTCGCGGCTTGCCTGGCCGGAGCCAATCCGGGGCTCGTCGCAAGCTCCTTCTCCCGCACGACCGGTGGTCCCCCGGGGACCGGCCAGTTCTTCCTGGCCGTGTCGCCCAACGCGACGTCGGCCGGCGCGTTCGCCGCGGCACTGGAGACTGTGGCGGGCGCCTTCAGCGGCGAAGCAAGGCTTCCGGGAACGAGGCGTTTTGGCGCACGCGAACACAATGGCCAAGGCATCGAGGTGGCGGCCGACACCCTTGCCACGCTCGAAACGCTCGCCGGAACTGCGGCATGACGGCAATCGCGCTGCGCCCGCCCGAAGTGGTTATGCGCCTGCAGCGGCTCGGCGCGGCGCATCCGACGCGGTTGAGCTTCCTGCGCCAGTTGATCCGCCGCGCCACCAGGGAACGGTGGCGCGTGCGCAAGGAGCGGTTCGAACTGGACGACCATGGCTTCGGACGCGCGGTCTATGCGGTCGAGACTCCGGCGAGGATCTACAGCCTGGTCGCATTCTCGACGCCGCTCGATGATGAAAACCGCTCCGACCGGGTGATCGCGCAGGCCTGGGACACGAGCTACGTTCTCTACGACGGGCTGCCGGATGAAGTCGAAGTCGCCCGGCTGGAGGCGAATGCGCCTCTGCAGGAAGCGGGCCGCTACACGAGCCGCGAACTGGTGCTGGCGCGCGCCAACAAGAGCGTGCGGCTGTTCGAGGACGTGGCAGCGACGCTGGCGCACGGACAACAACCGGGCGAAGAGCAACTGCTTGGCGTCGGCTATCTGCTGCGCACCACGGCGGTCTACGGCAATGGCAAATTCGGCATTGCGGACCGCGACGAGATCGCCGCGCGCCCTGAGCTTTCGGGCTCTTTCCAGGCCGAGATGCTGACCGTCTGGCTGATCCGGTCCTTCACCCTCGATCTGGTCGATCATGTCGCTCATCGCCGCAATCCGGGCGGCGCGGCAAGATTGGCGCCAGATCTGCGCCGTGCGCTGGGCGTAGGCAATGCGACGGGCCTGGGCATGGCCCCATTCCTCGTTCGCCATCCGCTGTTGACGCATAGCTGGTTCCTGGCGCGCGAAACCGCGCTGGCGCGGGTTCGCGCCGAGCCACATGCCGGCGAAGCGGAACGAAAGGGTTTTTCGGAGGCGCTCGCCGATCTGCGCCAACGCGTTGCCCGCTGGCAGAGCGACGACGGCCGCCAAGCCGCCGCGACACTGGCCTTGGCGGGAGATCTCGATACGCTGGCAGAAAACCTCGATCAGCTCCTGGCGAAGCCGCAGCCTTGGGATGCGCTCTATCGCTTCGCGGAACGACGCTTCTCCCTGGAAGGACAGGAAGCCTGCGTTGCGCTGATCCTGGAGCCGCATGGCGCGCTGATCGATGAGCTCGGCGAAACCATGAAGGCCGACGAGACGCCTGGGCACACGATCGATGGCGGCGTTACTTGCGGTTCGCTGCGGCAGGCTCTTCTCGATTCCTATTCCTGGGCAGCAGGCATCGACTTCGCGCAGACGGCCGCCAACGCGCGCTTCTGGTATGTCTCGGCGGAGAAGCTGGAGCCCCGGCTTGGCGAACGCTTCGAGGAAGACGGAGCCGAGCTCGAGCAACCTCTGGCCACCGCGCGCGATGCACTTCAGCTCGCCGCCGCACTAGCACAGGAGCCCGCTTCAACCCGTGTCTCCGACTTCCTGCTTCGCTGGCCGGAGTGGCGCCATGCCGTGCGGCGCGCCCAGATCGTCGCCCGGTTTCCCTACTCCGATATCCACGACAATCTGATCGGTGCCGAATTGCGGCCCGTCGACATATTGCGCGCCAAGCTGGCGTTTTTCGGCGCGCGCAGTTTCGACCCGCGCTCGGACCGCTGGCTGCGGATCGCGCTGTTCAGCGGCGAGCCGCTGATCGAGGACGTCGCGGTGGCGGCGCCGGCGGGAGAGGCCGCATGATCGACCTCTCGCTCAACGAGGTGGAGACACTGAGCGCCAAGGCGGCGCGGGGCGCGGGTTTTTCATGGGGCCTGGCCGAGGACATCGGGCGCGCCGCGCGCCGGATTGCGACGGAAGACGATAACTGGGGCCCGGCCTTGCTTGGCCTGCTCGACAATGCCCAATCCTTGGCGCCGCCGCATCCGCTGCGCGCAGCACGCTGGCGCGCGGGCGAGGCCGATGTCGCTGCCGAAAGGCCGCTCTGCCCGATCCGGACGGCTGCCCTTTTGCTCGACGATCCGCTTGAGGCGAGCGTGATGCCGCTCGCGATCCTCGATGTCGCCCTGCCGGTCTGGCTCGACGCCATGCTGCGCCGGTCGACCATGCGCGTGGCGCGTCCGGTGGCACTGCCGCGGGCCGATGTCGTCATCGAACGCCAGTTGGAGATCGCGCAACCGGTCGCCGGCCGGCGTGGGGCAATCGACCGGCAGACGCTTGCCGCGCTCAACGCCTTTGCCGCCCGAACCTATGTGCCGGAAAGCGAACGGTCGCGCGCCCGCGGCGCCGGCGGGGGCCGCGTCGACGATTAGAGCAATTCCAGGTGTGAACGGTTTTCCGTCCGGAATTGCGTGAAAACAAAGAGATAGAGCAGTTCGCCGTTTCCGTGAAACGGCGAACCGCTCTGGAGGGAGAACAAGACGATGAGCGCAGCCGACAGCCAGAAAATTGCCATGCGCGGAGCAGGCTACTATTCGGCGAACACCGTGGGGGCCAAGAACGTCATCGACAAGGTCGGCGACCTCGTCGTCAAAACTGTCGCCAAAATGCCCCGGCTGGCCGACGGCCAGCCCTTCGCGATAGCCGATTTCGGCGCGGCGGATGGCGGCACCTCGATGGATATGATGCGGCGGCTGGTCGGCGCCATCCGCGCAGCGGAACCACATCGGGCCATATCGATCACTTATACGGACCTGCCGCACAATGATTTCTCGACCCTGTTCAGGCTGAGCCAGGGGCTTGTGGGACCTTCCACGGACGCTCCGCTGGCCGAGACGCCTTCCCTCTACATCTTCGGCAGCGGCACCAGCTTCTATCGCCAGATTCTGCCCGACAATTCGCTGTCGTTCGGCTTCTCCGCCACCGCGATGCACTGGATCAGCAAACGCCCCTGCATGATCGCCGATCATGTCCAGGCAGTTGGCGCGACCGAGGCCGAGCGCGCGCAATTTCGCGCCCAGGCGCTCAGCGACTGGGAGACGATCCTGCTTGCAAGAGCCCGCGAGCTGCGGTCCGGCGGCAGGCTGGCGCTCGCCAATTTCTGCGTCGACGAGGAAGGGCGCTATCTCGGACACACGACAGGAATCGACATGTTCGATAGCTTCGCGCGCCATTGGCGCGATCTTCTCAAGGCCGGCCGGATCAGCGAGACGGAGTATGTCAACGCGACGTTCCAGCAATTCTACAAGACGCCGGACGAGTTTGCCGCGCCCTTTAGCGATCCCGCTTCTTCGGTGTCGCGCGCCGGATTGAGGCTGGAGACGATCTTCACCATGGTGACGCCCTGCCCCTATGCCGAGGCGTTCCGGCTGCATGGCGACGCCAGGGATTTCGCCAAGGCTTACGTGCCGACATTGCGCTCCTGGTCCGAAATCGTCTTTGCCAACGCGCTCGATCCCTCGCGTCCCGCCAGCGACCGTTCGGCGATCGTCGATGCGCTTTATGGAGCTTATGAAGCCGAGGTGGCCCGGGCGCCCGAAGGCCACCGCATGGACTACGTCCACTGCGTGACGGAGATCATCAAAGCGTAGGAATGAGTGCAGCAAGTATCTTCAGTCCGACGCAATAGCTGGCTTCCATCAAATTGTAGGCTTCCCTGAAACTGAAATTGCAACACACTGGCCTTAAACAGATGCCTCCGAGAGGAGATTGGCTTGGTGATCACAAGAACTCAGACCGCGCCGGCTCAACCATGGCGGCAGGTCATTTGGCGAGCGTTTCTGGGCACCGCCGCCTGCGTGTGCCTGTCGCTCGGCCTGAACTATCTGCTACTCTTCAGCGATGCTCTGACGCCGTTTGGCCGCAGCATCGTGACCGCGACGCTTGTGCCCATCATCATCGGCCTGCCGCTCTTCCTCCTGCTTGGCCGGGCGCAGATCGAGATCCGTCGCTACCGGCAGGAACTCACAAGATCCGGCACCTACGACAAGCTGACCGGCTGCCTCAATGGGTCGGTGTTCACGTCGATGGTCGACAGAAGGGCCGCGCGGCCGGCCGGCCCTCGTTCCGGCGCCTTTCTGGTCATCCATCCGGAACATCTGGCGTCAATCAACTTGCGCTTCGGCCTCGGATGGGGCGACGAGGCCTTGCGGCTGATCGCCTCGGCCATCCGCGCCTCGGTGCGCACGGACGACCTGATCGGCCGCATCGGAAACTCGATGTTCGGCGTCTTCCTTCCCGGCGCGACGAAGCAGGACGCCAAGGAGGTCGGCGAACGCATCAGGCAGGCGGTCGGACAGATTTATTTTGCGCCGAAAGGCGAAAAGGACGTGCTTGCCATTCGCGCCGGCGGCGTCGTCTTCGAGCATGAACTGGCGTTCGAGGACATGTTCCAGTCGGCGGAGGAGATGCTGCTGGAGGCTCAGGACCAGGCCGAGCTGGCGTTGTCGCATATCAGCAACTGAGCCGGTGCAAATCGACGGCCAGGCGCAATTTAATGCTGAAGGGACTGGTGCTGCGAGAGAGGATTGAACTCGCCGTTAGCCGTCCTACGTATATGATTTTCAACGATAATCTTCGACCGCCGACGCGACTTATGTACCAGCCTAGTGTCTCCAATGCAAGATATGAATGGCCCTGAAGACACCCCCTCGAACACACCATATGATTTCCGAACACACTTGACGTGTTAATCGGCTTCATCCACATTGCGCGTATTAAAACACGCGGAGTGAGTTATGAAGATTAAGGAAATTAGAACTCGACTGGGCCTGACTCAGAAGGATCTGGCAGAGCAAATGTCAACGACGCAACAAACGGTGGCTCGTTGGGAAACGGGCAAGACGCAGTTGAACGTTGAGCAAATCAAAGACCTTTGTCTCACGTTGAGATGTACGGTCGAAGAGCTGCTGGGTTGGAAGATTGGTGTTGAAGAGTGGCGCACGACTCCGTTTGCAATCGCTGATGCAGAGACGCGGTACGGCACGCTCAGGGTTAAAACGACTGTCGGCGAGCGCGAATATCCTGTCGATGAAAAGGCTCGTGAATCAATTTTGAGCCAATTGAAGGACCTTCATAATCTTCGCGGAAACGATAAGAGCAAACCGTGGCTTTATTGTTGGAGCCTTGACAACAAAATACTTCTCATCAACCCAAACTATGTCCGCACCGTTGAGCTGATCGGCGACGACGTGGAGGCGATGCCAGGGTATTACCATCCAGAAGTCTACCGGGCGTTGGATGATTGGGAAATGGGCGAGGTTTCAGGCAAGCTAAAGAAAGAATGCGAGACTATCATTGCAGAACTGGGTGAGGAAGAAGCCGTGCGCATGGTCTCCTTTGTTCGCGTCACGTACGATGATGGAGAGGACGAGTGGAACTTCTTAGAAGAGAAAACCGCTACGACTTTCTTCGGATTGGAGGCCGCAACCTTTGATATTCCCCGGTGCACTTTCGCCGAAATTGAGGAGGAAGGCTACTATCGAGCGCGATTTGCCAACCTTGACCGCGTCGCCGTCATGGAGATTCCAAGCGACCGCTATCACAGATTGACTGCACCCGAGGAAGCCTAGATAGTTGTTCCCAATCAATGAGATAGACTGGTGCTGCGAGAGAGGATTGAACTCGCCCACCAATCATTCAACTATTTGATATTGTTGATGATTTTCTTTCTGCCGACACGGTCTGTGTACCACCCTTGTGTATCCCACGCAAGCGATGTTGCTCGTGGATAGTAGGTCAGTTTGAAATTTATGACCTTCAAAACCCTGACCTTGGTATGCCATATAGGCCGAATGGCAAAAGCTTGGATAGTTCCCGTTTGGACAACTCGCCTTGGTGGAGGCGAACCTATGCTTGTCTGCTACATTGCAGGGTGTGACTCAGCCGCAGAAGCGCAAGAGGCTGTGAGGCTTCATATCGAGGCGTTGGAAGGCGACGATATTAGGGAACCATCTGCGGTATCCGATGCGACCGCACAGGCCTTGAACGTGCAACCGGGCAACGTGTGGATGCTATGACAGGCAAGCTACAAGAAGCGCGAAAAAATCGTCGCTGACTGAACTAGTTTCTCGCAGAAAAATGATCTCAATAGGAGGCCTCTCAACCTCGGAGGCTTCTATGTCGCTCGCCCAAATAATCCTATTCATCGTGGAACGTCGCGCCGGCGCTTCGGATTGCGATCTTGCGTTCGGCATCTATGGTGAGCGCACCCAACAGCTCGTGAACGGCATTTGCAGGCATCTTGCAAACATCGGCAAGCTTGTCAGGCGCAAACGGCCGGATGGCATTATCGGAAACTATCTTCCATCACAGATTTCAAACTGATCCACCACCTGCGCGTGGTAGGCCCCTGCGACCGCCATTGAAGATTTCCGTGGTAAAATTGCGCTCGCGAGGATCGATTCGGTACTGGGGGCGGAAGTGTACAATTTGTTAGTTTCCTCGAATAGCGAAGCCTGGAACGGCGAGCCATGGCAGGTAGAGCGTAGCCGCTGCGTTCGCGAATACACCAGCGATGCGATCCATCAGGCCTATGGAGCGTTGGGTCCAGCGGAGATCGATCAACTCCGGCGTTTCCCTTGTATCTTTGCGTACGAGACCTTCAACAAGCTTGATCCGAAGTTCGGTCTGATCCGAGACGTTACAGTTCGGCAGGATGGCGTTCGGGTCGACTATGAGCTGCATAAGCTCGATGCGTTCCTGACCGCTAAGCAGCTTGAGGACATGACATTCGAGTTGGAAATCGACAAGTGGGAGCTGAACCGTACCCATTGGGCGGTGAAAGAAGTGAACCTCGCCGCCGAGTTGAACCGCAAGGGCATCGCCCTCCCCCGCTGGACCGGAATGACCGGACCGAGGATCAACCTGGCGGACCATCAGTTCGACGTGGCCCTTTCCTTCCCGGGTGAGGCGCGAGGCTATGTCGAGCAGGTTGCCGAGCACCTAGAACAGCTTCTCGGTCCGGATCGTTATTTCTACGATCGGAATTACACCGCACAGCTCGCGCGCCCGTCCCTTGATACGTTTCTCCAAGCAATCTACCGCAACCGATCCCTGATGGTCGTGGTGTTCGCCGGCGGCGACTACCAACTCAAGGACTGGTGTGGCATCGAGTTCAGAGCCGTGCGGGAGATCATCAACGCGCGCGAGCACGACCGCATCATGTTTGTGCGCATGGACGATGGTGAGGTCGAAGGCATCTTCAGGCACGACGGCTACGTCGATGCCCGTCACCACGATCCGGCCGAGATCGCGGGTTTCATAGCGGAGCGCGTCGATCTATTGAAAGCCAAACGGTAATCCGGTCGGTCCCGCTCCGTAGCAGCCTCGTCAGGTGAAATCCAAATGAGAAACTACCCTGACCTCATGCGCGATCTTCCGCATATACCCTGCGGCATCGCCTCGACTGTGTTCGACGAGCAAGGCTGTTGCCTCCTCGATGTCGCTGCCGATGTGCCGCAGGACGCGCCCCCGAGAGCGAGGATAAACATGCAGTTCCTGCACGCCACCCGGACCGCTTTCCCATCGTTTGTGCGTGCCTGATGCCAGCCGGTGCACGAGCTTTGCCGCTTGAACGCGTTTGTATTCCGGTTTGCGGTCTGCCTGCGGATCGGCTGCGATTGCCATTTCAACGGCAAGCCAAATGGCGACGACGCGATGTGGATCGACCTTCTCCTTGCGAAGTCTCGCCCAGGCGGCCCGGGCGCGGCCCTCCGGGGACAGCCCGCGGAGTCTGAACGCCTCTAGATGCGGGCCTGCGGCTCTGTAGAGCGACTCCACGCGGTCCACAGCATTGCGCACCCATTGGTCCTCAACGTTCGCCTCAAGCCACGCCATCGCTGCCTTGCGGTAAGGCGCGAGTTCCTTGGCCGTATACGAGCGCTTGTACGGGCTGCCATGGCGTGAATAGTGATCGGCGTGCTGCCGGCAAAAGCGCGTGTCCAGACCGTCGTCCGTGCCAGCACGGGCGGGTGTGTCGCAGCCGATCACGCGGCAACGCGAGAACATGTGACTCGGCTCGCCGGCTCGGGACTTCACATCGGCCTTTCGTTCGCGCTTCCGTGTCCAGTTCGCTGTCAATCTCGAGTCCCTCTATGGTGAGCGATGGGTTTCCCCTGAAGGGATAGGCAAGGATTTACCTGAGGAGATCAGGGACAGAAGAGACCAGGAGATCATCCCTCCTTAAAGTCATTCCCTTCAGTCTTCTACCGTTACAGTGCCTTCCACATGGGCATGTCGATGGAAGGTATCGAGCATGACTTCCCTAGCAGTGGAGGCGGCGGAGGCCGGGACCATCACGGCGTCATGGATCGGCAACGCCACGATGTCTCGATCTCTCAGCGACAGCAGCACATCGATCATAATCTGGCTTTCGATGAATTGGGCATCGTGCCCGAGACCACGGTAGAAGTGATCCCTTATCAGCGGATGCCGCCGTTCGATCTCGCTCGCCACTTCGCCGATCTTGTCGCTCCGCCGAAACAACCTCTTCGTCTCCTTCGGAAACCTGTCCAGCGTGGCCGAGGCGAAGATCATGGCGCTCATGACGCGCTTGATGCCGGCCCGCTGCTGGTAATAACCGGGCATGGCGTAGAGGTCATCAGAAGGCGGCGGCTTGCCAGCCATGCCGTAGACAATGCGCGGCCCGACCTGTCCGTAGTCAAGCTCCACGGCCTTCTCTCCGCCGATGTGGAGCCCCTGTCGTCGCTCTTGCTTCCGAAGCTCTTGCCAGAAGCCTCCGAACAGCCTGCCGCCACTGGTGAAGCGTCCCTGCGTGAAGATACGCCGCAGCCGACGTGAGCGAATATCGAAGGGTGTGGCCGGCCAAGGAATGCCGCTCAGATCGACCCTGAGGTCGGCAGCGGCAAGCCAGTCGTTGATGTCCGCGATCTCTGAACGATATCGCTCGGTCACGGCATCGTCGTCGTACTCCTCTAGGCCACCTTCATCCCAGTAGTCTTCCGGGTCCTTCGTGCGCTTCAGGATGATGGTCTCGCCATGAGGATGCTCGGCAAGGTCGTCAAGATGAACGTCAAGCTCTTCGATCCGGTCGAGCAGTTGGGAACCGACCCGGATCACCGTTGACCGAGAAACACCCTCGACCGCCGCAGCAATGTCCTGTGCGATGTAGGCCATCTCCGGCTTGGCCATCAGATCGAGGATGTAAGGGAACATCTTGCTATATGCGCGCGGTCGGTAGCGACTCTTCACGCCCAACACGCGGTTGGAACGGGTGACATAGATGCCGGCAGGATATTCGACGAGGTGATGGTGCATCAGGTCGGACAGCACAGCGTCGACGGTGAGATCGAAAGTTTCCTGATCCCTGGCGCGGCGCTTGTTCTTCTTCAGAGCAAAACGGTCCTCGCAGTTCAGCAACAGTCGGATTGCCTCCTGCACGATGGCCCTGCCGTCCTCCGAGGCAGCGAACCGGTAGGCATTGAAGGGTCGGTCGCGCTCTTCCTGCTCGTCGTCGAGTTCGATCACGGTCGATGTAGTCTGGTCCATCTGCAATACGTCTGGTCGTCGAAATAGCCACCCCGCATACGCGGGCACATGAATCGCCATAAGGGGGCAAGGTGTCGCGGCGGCGGAAAGCGGTGCGCTCTATGGCGCAACCACGTCCTGCGGCGACAGGACGCGATAGACCGACGCTTTGCTGAGTCCGGTCGCCTTCATGATCTCCGGAACGGTCTTGCCCTGATCATAGCGCATCTTCCTGATCTCCTCGGCCCGTTCCGGGGTTGCTTTGGGCCTCCTGCCGAACTTGGTTCCGACTGCCTTCGCCTTCGCTATGCCATCCATCTGGCGCTCTGCCCGTATGGCTGTCTCGAACTCAGCGAACACCGCAAGCATCTGCAGCATCGCACGACCCGCCGGGCTGCTCGTGTCGATCTGCTGGTCGAGAGCGCGGAAGGAAACTCCATCCTTGTCCAATTCGCGAACGATATTCAGAAGGTCGGTCGCAGAGCGAGCCAAGCGGTCGATACGAGTTATGACCAGTGTGTCACCCCTCCTCAGGGCTCTCAGGCACGCCTTCAATTCCGGTCTTCCGGTATCAAGCCCCGACCGCTTCTCCTCGAAGATGTTCTTAGGCTCGACGCCAGCGGCAAGCATCTTGTCGCGCTGCACGTCTAGCGATTGGCCTATGGAGGAAACACGGATGTAAGCGAGGTCGGTCATGGCGGGGTCTCTTCTAAATGTCTAGAGGTTGCGAGACACTTTTTATGAGACATGAAAAGAGGCGTGTCAACGACTTATCTCAAAAGCTATACAATTTGAGACAGCCGGAAGTTATGGCACAGTGCGCCCGGCTGAGGCTGCCTTTCATTCAAGTCCTTCGAGAACCTTCCAAGCTCGTTTGTATGTGGGTCCGCCCGCGCCAAGTGCCTCGCGCCAAGCAGCGTCGTCCATGTTGTTCAGCGCTTCTCGGGTAGCGCGAACGCCTGTCGCGACACCGAGGCGCCCCATACGAGTAGCGATCGGCTGCGCAGCATTTCGTGGGATGCCAAGCAAGCGAAGGTCGATCGCTTCGTCTGAGTTAACCCCGTAGTAGATCCGCGACGGTAGGTTCCGGAACGCCTTTCTGTCGGCTGTGGACATGCGCTCGACCTCATCACCAGCGGTCAGGGTCTGGAGGGCTGCCAACCCCCAGGAGGCTGTTAAGGTAAGTTTCCCGTATACTGCGCGGCAGGCTCGTGTGATGGCCTCCGTCCGACTCTCCTTTGCTACCGTAAAATATTCATCTGCCAAATCGGGAATTGAAGCTCCCGCCACCCAGTCTTTGACGATTCGCGCCAACAGGTCGCCGTCACGACCCTTTCCTCCGGTTGCCTCTTCAAGCTCAGCCCGGATTTCGGGAACCTTGAACAGCACTCCGAAAGCGCGCTGCAAAGAGGTGTCCCGCGCAGAAAATAGTGAGCTTGGATCCCAATTCTCCGCTCGGAGGCCTGCCGCGCCAACGCCAGCTAAGGCGTGGCTAACGCTTTCCCACGAGAAGCCAGTACTATCGACCAGCGCCAGCGGCTTGCCGCGTATCATGGCTGCATAGTCGTGAACGGCTGCTACAAGGCGATTGGCGGTTCCAGTGTCCTGCTGCCGTAGCTTCTGGAACCCTAGGCTGCCTCGGAGAACCTGTTCGATTTGATTTGCGAACTCGGCATGGTCTCCGATCTGACGATAACTATGCGCGAGGTATTGGAGGAACGCCGACCATTCTTTCATCCAGTACAGCGTATGGAGTTCCAGAGGTCCACCACGCGCCAACGCCGCCTTGACCATGGCGATGAGCGTTGAGTTCAACTGCGAGATGTTGCGGGTGAGATAGGTTCGAAGAACCTCGGCACGCTCGTCGGTCGTAGCCGCCAGCGCAATGATGCCTGTCCCGACTTGATTGGCTCTGGCGGCACGACCTGCGAGATTCCAGAAGTCCTCCGGCGGCATATCCTCGCCATACGGGTACTGATGTGCCGATAGAACGATGCCAGATACTGGGAAGTTAACACCTTGAGCAATCGTTGTCGTTGCAACGAGAGTATCAAGAGAGCCGCGCTCTGTAAGCCACTCCATAAGAACCCGGGTTTCTTCAGATAAACCCGTATGATGAAGCCCTATCCTCTTCTTGAGGAGATCAACCAGTTCAAAATCTGTGCCAAACTCCTTAGCGACAAAATCAGACACAAAAGCGATATCATCATTCGAGCGGGGGCCCCGTTCTGCCTCCCGTGCAGCCACCTTATCCTCGTACGCCGGATCGTTAGCGAGCGTGCGGGCTACCGTCCAGGTATGCGGAACCTTCCCCGCTACGACGATCACAGTTCCACGACGATTCAGGCAACTGGCCGCGACGGCTGCAACATTCGAAAGGGAATTGTTGACCTTTGACCACGTTAGGCCAAGCTCCCGCCCGGTGCAGAGCACAATATCACCGTCGACCTCGATCGTATTCTTGGACGTATGCATTGTCGTCAAAGACAGATTAAAATCGCCAGACTTGTCACCCTTTGTTGGTTTAACAATTGCAATGGCGCGGTCATTTGGCCTCCAGTCAAACTCGACTGTCATATCCGCATGGCTGTCAGGGGAAAGCCATTTGGCCACCTCACCGCCGTTGGCAATGAAAGGTGTTAGAAGCAAGAATTGTGACTGCCGGCACTCTCGATTGATTGTGGCAAGCAGCAATTCTAGCTTGAGGCCGCGTTCTCCGCTCGATAGATTGTGTGCCTCATCCACGACAACGAGTGTCAACGGGCGGCCGATCTTGGCTTCCCATCCACCTCGGAGTAGCAAGTCAATTTTTTCTGGTGTGCCCACCAGAACGCGGAATGCCACTGCTGGATCACTCTCTGCCAAAAGTTCCGCTTCCACGCCATCGATATCAAGCGCTGGGCTCACTCGCTCGACCACGACACCAAGAGGCGTAAAGTCTCGGCGAAGCTTCGCGCAGACTTGATTAACCAGGGCCCGAGTAGGCGCGATGTAAACGACCCAGCCGCGATCTGCATCGAACTGGTTCAAGGCCTGCAATATGCGGAACTGAGCAATGAAGGTCTTCCCGCTAGAGGTTGGCAAACTCACGACAACCGCGCGGTGACCTGAGCCAAGAAGGCCATTTTCCCGCAACGTTATCCGTTGTGGCGGAAGCATCTCGAAGATCGGTTTCTCTCGACTCCGATCGACCAGTTGCGAGACAAACCGTGTAACCCGGCTGTTGACGGCTCGAGTCACCGTCCAAATGCTGTTTGCGACCATACGGTCTGCGGTAGCCCTTAGCAGTCTTATTGTGGCATGAAGCTCGAGTAACTCAGCGCGCTCACAGGCAGTAATACTGCGATCGAATTGGCCTTGCAGTTGCTCGCGAATGTTGAAACCGCCGTGGACCGAGCCCTGAGCCGAGTAAATTGCCAGTATCTCGGCAGCTTTCGATAGGTGATAAGAGGCTATCAACTCCCATGCCGAAGTTTTTGGAGAGGCTGCGGCATCGAGATAGGCCTTTTCCGCTCCTGCCTGAGCTTGCCTGAGCGAGACCACATCGTGCAGGACTGCGTCTAAATCAGCCCAACCGTCCTTCCGCAACAGAAGCAGCCAAACCCGGTAAACACTTTCTCTAACCTGCTTGCCCCATTCTGTTCCTTCGGTCGGGCGCTCCGGAAGCGAAATGGAGCGTAGATAGCGAGCGACGTCTGGGGTTCGGTCCCCGAGGACCCCGTAGCAGGCCGTGTGCAGAAGATGCAGGGCCTTTGCCTCTGTCCCGTGAGGTGGCGGGACTGCCCGCAGCGACTCAAATGCGAGTTCTGCGGCCTCGCGAAGGTCCGACACCGCGTCGTCTTCGTCGAGCAATGAAGAAACTGCAAATTCGTAAGCGCGCGAGGTAAACGCGAAGGACGGGGGCCGCTCGGGAAGCTTCCTCCCGAGATCAGCAAGCAGGCTCTCGCCGACAACTGACTCCGCCGTGCGCCGATTGGTGGGGCTCAAGGCCTGGATTGCCCACGAGGTCATGCGTCCTCCATGGTAATTTGGACCCAAGAACTTATTACTCTCGGGGCATACCAAGCATCCAACCGCATCCGAGGCTGTTGTTCGTCGCGAGCCGCCAGTGCCTCTCCTCTGGTCCGGAGGTCGTCCAAATGGGGTTGCGTATCTCTTAGCAAAACGCCGACCAGAGCAACATCTTTACCGTTTGAATTGAGATAGCGTGTGCAAGCCTTCTGGAATTTATCCCAAAGCGTTGTGCCTTTGCATCGAGCGGCAAGCCAGCGCACTAACGCAAGGTGTATCTCGCCCGATATGGCCAGTGTGTCGATTTGGTTGATCAAGCCGCCGCGCCCCGCCAGCACGCCGGGTGGGGTGTTGGCATCCGAAGATGTCTTGACCTCGCCGAACAGAAACACAGTGTCATCCCCGTCATCGAGCAACCCTACCAAGTCCGCGCCAGGAAGTGATGCCCGGGGTGTCTTACGATCTCGGTTCTCGTTCCAAGGCCAACGAACACCAAACTCCTCTTCTAGGAGGCACTCGGCCAGGGCTTCCCCTATTTCCCAGTCCAAGGGTGCCACTTTGGCCTTCAACAGGTTGCCGAGGGTTGCTGTTGCCATTTCGGTTGTTGCGAGCGCTTGCAGGTCTTGGGCGAGTTGCGCCTCAAAGTCCTGATCCGTCACTCGCGCGCGCACTGGCCCGCGCAGAAATAGATCGAACTCGTTCGGATCTGTGACTTTGATTCCCCGCCAATGGACAATTGCCGCGTCGTTCGGATAGGCCTTTTGGACCTGCAGTGCTAACGCCATAGTCCCCCCTTGGCGTCTCATTTGTTGACGACTCTAGTGCGGAGTTGCAGCAATTGCCAGTTGCGTTTCGGGAGATTCTCATGTCCAGGGCGAGCGCTGTCCAGATCGGAAATCTATCGTTCTCCAAGAAGGGGGACGCCTTAGGGTTTCTGAGGGCCATGCTAAATCGTTACAAGCCGGGGGAGCGTGTCAATGGTGACGACGCATCGATCCTAGCACATGCCTTGCGGAGACACCCGGACGCGGCGGTCAAAATCGGACCGGGCATCGCTCACTTTGATGTGCGCAGCGCAGACTATGGTACACAGTGTTTCTGGGTCACTCGCATCGACGGAACCACGGAAAGGTTCTCGTACAAAAGTTGTGTATGACGCTGACGGCCAAGGTTCGCTTGCTTTTTATCGCTGCCTGAATCATCACCGGGTAGACACAACGCATTGGGCAGCTACGATGACGAACAGTCAACACTTTCTCGACATCGCGAACGAACTTGTAAGCCACAAGACCTCGCGGGAGGTAAAGGACCGCTTAAAAGAGGCGCGAGGCGACTTCGGCGTCTTGCAAGGCAATGTCGATGCGCTGCTGAACAAGAAGAACTGGACGGTCGAACGGCCGAGCATCCGCGTGCGTGCGAACATAAATCAGGCGGGTAGCCTCACGGTACGGTGGCTTCCTACCGTTGGCCAGTTCGAGGCCAAGCACGAGAGTGACTTCGAGTTCGACAGTTGGTTCTTGGGCAAGGTCGTCTTGGCAAACGAGCCTTATGCCGGCGCGCGGCCGCGAGGCGAACTCATGTGGTTCCGTAACCTGCATTGGGCAGTCCGACTGGACGAAGACGGTTGCCATAGAGCGGCCACCCTTGCTGTCCTTTACGGCATCAAGGCTCGCTATGAGGAGTTGCTGGCCCAGCTTCGTAACGAGATGACCATAACCAGCGCCGATCCTATGCGACTTCATAAGATGGATGAAGACGGCATTCGCTGGTCCTTCGACGAAGAAACGAAGCTGGACGACACTGTTTCCGTCTGAGCGGCGCCGGTGGTCGGAGGGGTACGGGGGGAGCCACCGGCAGCCGGTTATCCGATCAGGCGGACAGATTTTTTTGCAAAAATATTTAGGGTCTGGGAAGGGTCAAATGCACATCTATGCGGTCACGAATGGCGTCGAGAAGGAAGCCTATCGGCTGTCTGGTACCCACTACAAATGCTTTCCACGTAGCGACAACGAGGTCGCGAACGCGAGAGAGTTTGCGACGATTGAAGAGGCTGCGATCTTCCTGATCAAGAACCCCGGATGGGGTATTCGGATGAACCCCGGTTCGGCGATCATCTACAACGGCATTCAGATCCAACTATAAGCTCCACGATGCCGAGGCCGGGTTGCCATCGTTAACCCGCCGGCTGTAATGCTTGTTGGCGTGACGGGGGAGTACATCCAATGGCGATTGATCTTGCCGAGATCGAGAAGCGGCTATGGAGTGTAGCGGATCAACTTCGCGCCAATTCCGGGCTCAAGCCGTCGGAGTATTCCCGTCCCGTCCTGGGTCTCCTCTTCCTCCGCTATGCAGAAAGCAGGTTTGCAGCAGTCGAGAGGGAACTGCAGCCGCGCGAAGGCGGTCGTTTGGGGCCCCCTGGACCTGATGCATACAAGGCTCGCAACGTCATCTATCTATCGCCTGAGTCACGCTTCTCGCACCTTCTCCAGTTGCCCGATGGATCGAACCTTGGCCGGGCGCTTAATCACGCCATGGAGGACATCGAGAAGCACAATCCCGACTTGGCAGATGCGCTGCCAAAGAACTACGGAGCGGTCGGCGATGGCATTCTACGCGAGTTGATCAAGCTCCTTGCTCCCGTCGAGATCGCAGGCGACGCCTTCGGGAAGGTCTATGAATATTTCATGGGCTCATTCGCCTTGCAGGAGATGCAAAAGGGAGGCGAGTACTACACGCCATCAAGCATCGTCCGACTGATCGTCGAAATCATCGAGCCCTATCGTGGGCGCATCCTCGATCCTGCCTGTGGCTCGGGCGGCATGTTCGTGCATTCGGCCGATTTTGTCCGCGCGCACCAAGCCGCTCCTGAGAAAGAGCTTTCGATCTACGGCATCGAGAAGGTCAATGAGACGCTGCGGCTTGCCAAGATGAACCTCGCCGTCCACGGCCTCGGCGGGACGATCATGGATGCCAATGCTTACTACGACGAGCCGTTCGCCGATCTTGGCGGTGTGGTCGGCAAATTCGATTTCGTCATGGCCAATCCGCCCTTCAACGTGACCGGCGTCGACAAAGAAAGGGAATCGGTCACCAAGCGACCCGATCGCTTCCCGTTCGGCTTGCCGAGGGCGGATAACGGCAACTATCTCTGGATTGAGTTGTTCTGGTCGGCGCTGAACGAGACCGGCCGCGCGGGCTTCATAATGGCCAATTCTGCATCCGACGCAAGGGGCTCGGAAGCCGAGATCAGGCAGAAGCTAATCGAGACCGGCGGCGTTGATGTCATCGTCTCGGTCAGCCCGAACTTCTTCTACACCGTGACCCTGCCGTGCACACTTTGGTTCCTCGACAAGGCCAAGCGTGAAGGCAAACGGAAAGATCAACTGCTGTTTATCGACGCTCGTCATACCTTCCGCCAAGTCGATCGGGCGCACCGCGATTTCACCGATGTGCAAATCGAATTTCTGGCCAACATTGTGCGGCTGTGGCGAGGCGAAGATATCGAAGCCAACTGGGGCAGCCATAAACTACTGAAGGCGAACGGCTTCGACGGCAGCTATGTGGACGTGCCGGGCCTCTGCAGGGTAGCCACAAGAGCGGAGATCGAAGCGCAGGGTTGGAGCCTTAATCCGGGGCGCTATGTCGGCGCACAGACGGATGAGGTTGAAAATGTCGATTTCGCCGAACGGCTGGAAGAATTGCAGGAAGAGTTCGAACGACTGACGGCGGAAACACGCAGGCTGGAAGGAGTAATTGCGACGAATGTATCGGTCGTGTTGGAGCGATCTTGATGAGGTTTGCTGCGAATGCCTGGCAAACGTTGCCGATTGCATCGTGTTGTGAGTTGGTGACCAGCGGCGGAACACCATCCCGCAAACGTCTGGACTATTACCACAAGGGAACAATCCCGTGGGTAAAGACCGGTGAATTGACAGATTGGTACGTTCGTCCGAGCGATATCTCCGAACGCATTACTGAGGATGGGGTTAGAAATTCTTCTGCAAAATTGTATCCGAAAGGAACAATTCTAGTCGCGATGTATGGCGACGGTCGCACAATTGGAAGCTTGGGCATAGTGGATGAGCCTGTGGCGTCGAATCAGGCTTGCTGCGCGCTTATTCCTGATCAAGGCGTATGCACTCCAGAGTTTCTCTTCTATACCTTGATGCATCGTCGGTCAGAACTGATTGCATTAGCTCTCGGCGGAGCGCAAAGGAATTTGAGCGGGACAACCATAAAGCGCTTTGAAATCCAAGTCCCGCCCCTGGCTCTCCAGGGAAAGATCGCCTCGCTCCTCTCCGCCTATGACGAGCTTATTGATAACAAGACGCGGAAGATCGCGATCCTGGAGGAGATGGGGCAGCGTATCTACGCGGAATGGTTCGTCCATTTCCGCGCCCCCAACTGCGAAGGCCTGCCGCTTATCGACAGCCCCCTAGGGTCAATTCCACAGGGGTGGCAAATCGAGACGCTGGCTTCCGTTGCGGCGGTGAACCCTGAGCAAATCAATCTAAAGCAGCCACCACAGCGAATCGGCTACATCGACATCGCATCGGTATCGCCCGGTCGAATCGAGCAGGTCACACCGATGGATTTTGTGGATGCACCAGGGCGAGCCCGCAGGATTGTGCGCGCTGGCGATATCATTTGGTCATGTGTGCGACCAAACCGACGATCATATGCTTTCATCCAAGAACCCGGCGAGGATTGGATTGCCTCCACGGGATTTGCGGTGCTGCGTCCAAATCCTCATCTGGCGGCTTATTTCTATCATGCCGTCACAACGGATGGATTCGTTGACTTTCTGGTGGGGCGGGCGACGGGAGCGGCATATCCCGCGGTGACGGCAGGCACGTTCGAGAGCGCACGGCTAGTTGTGCCGCCATCGGAGATCTTGAAATCGTTTGACAATATTGTCGCACCCATGATGCGGCTGGCAAACCTCCTACATCGGCAATGTGATATCCTCCGCGCCCAGCGCAATCTCCTTCTGCCCAAGTTGATCTCCGGGGAGATCGACTTGTCAGAGGCGGAGGTGCTGCTGGAGGCGGCCGAGTGATCTCTGACTCCGACCAGCGCGATCGACTGCTGGGCCTGATGCGGGCGCGACCGGTCGTACCAAACGATTTCGCGACAGGTGTTCTGGAGATAATCGACCAGTTGAAACAATCTCGGCGGGTTGGTCGTCTTGATCGGCTGCAGCTTCTTAAAGTGATCAAAGTGAAGCTCCAGGGTCGTGCCGATGCTTCGGCAGAGCGCACGTCGAGCATTCCAGACGACGTTGTTCAAGCTCTAACCCGAGCAGCCTTCAGCCTCGACGACATAACTTGCAAAGATGAGGCGACGCGAGAGCGCCTACGAATCGGCATCTTGACTGCGCTACCTGGCGTAGAGGTGCCCACCGCCTCTGCGATCCTGGCATGGACGTTTCCGGATCGCTTTCCCGTCATTGATCGACGGGCATGGCGTACATTAAGCCGCTATCAGTTAGTGAGCGGAAGGGAGGCCGGCGCGTCGCTCGGGGCAAAACAGTGGGTAGCTTACTACAAGACTGTTGAGCGGCTCAAAGGGCAGCTTCTGTGGACGCCTCAGGAGATTGATACCTGGCTCTACCGAGCCGACAAAGAAGGCTGGGACCGATGAACGAGGGCGGGGGCCCAATCTACGATCAGCGCACGCCACTATACGGCGGCTTCTCCGAAGACGAATTGATTGAGCAACCCGCCATCGATCTGTTCAAGACGCTCGGTTGGGAGACTGCCAACTTCTACGGCGAATTTGGCACTCCGGCCACGCCACGGCCAAGCTCAGAGGGACGCGAATCGCGCAGGGATGCGTTTCTCTCAAACCGCCTCCGAGCGGCCCTTTCCAGGCTGAACCCCGGGCTGCAGCAAACGGCTCTCGATGAGGCCTATGCTTTGCTGACAAGCGAAAGAGCGGCGTTGGAACCAGTCCGCGCCAATGCCGATCTGTATGGGATGCTTCGCGACGGTGTGAAGGTGAAGGTTCGCTCGCCAGACGGATCGCTGCGCGACGAGACCGTTCGCGTGATCGACTGGGTGAATATCAGGGCGAACGACTTTCTGCTCGCCAACCAGGTCTGGTTCTCCGGTGACCTCTATACGCGCCGCGCCGACCTTGTCGGCTTCGTCAACGGCGTCCCGCTGTTATTTGTGGAACTGAAGGCGCTCTACCGTTCGATCTCCGACGCTTACGAAGGCAATCTGAAAGATTACCGTACGGCCATCCCCCAAGTCTTTATGCCGAACGCCTTCGTCATCCTGTCCAATGGCCATGAAGCCAAGCTCGGAGCGCCGCTCGCGCCCTTCGAGTTCTTCACCGACTGGAAGAAGATCGACGACGAGGAGGAAGAAGGCGTCGTCTCGCTGGAGACCCTAATCCGAGGCACTTGCCGTCCCGAACGCTTCCTCGACATTGTCGAGAATTTCATCGCCTTCCAGGAGGGCGAGAAGGGTCTGATCAAGATTCTTGCCAAGAACCATCAATACCTGGGTGTTAATCGCGCGATCGAGGCCGTCGGCAAGCTGAAGGAGAACCAGGGGCGTCTCGGCGTATTCTGGCATACGCAAGGCTCCGGCAAGAGCTTCTCGATGATGTTCTTCAGCCGAAAGGTTCTGCGCAAACGACCCGGCGACTGGACCTTCGTTATCGTCACTGACCGCACCGAACTCGATGACCAAATCGCCGACACCTTCTCGTCCTGCGGTGCGCTCACCAAGGACCGACAACTGGTCCAAGCTGGGTCACGCAAGCACCTCCAGGAGCTGCTTTCGGGAAACGAGCGCTACATCTTCACGCTGATCCAGAAGTTCGGCACCGAGCGCGGCGAGGTCTATCCACAGTTGTCGGGTCGCTCCGATGTCATCGTCATTACCGACGAGGCGCATCGCAGCCAGTACGACGTGCTTGCCGCCAACATGCGAGCGGCGCTCCCCAATGCCGCCTTCCTGGGCTTCACCGGGACACCGCTGATCGCGGGTGAAGAGGAACGCACGCGCGAGGTATTCGGCGACTACGTCTCGGTCTACGACTTCGCTCAGTCGATCGCGGACGGCGCGACCGTGCCGCTCTACTACGAGAGCCGGTTGCCGGAGTTGCAGCTCAAGAGCGCCGATCTTGATGAGGAGATCGCCAAGGTTCTCGATGATGCAGGGCTCGATCCCGAAGCAGAAGAGCAACTGGCGAAGCGGTTCGCCAAACAATACCACCTCATCACCAATGACGACCGGCTCGACAAGGTCGCGGCCGACTTAGTGCGTCATTTCACAGGGCGCGGCTATCGCGGCAAGGCGATGTTCGTAGCGATCGACAAGGCGACTGCCGTGCGGATGTACGACAAGGTGCAGGTGCATTGGACCGCGCACCTGAGCCAGGAGCGGGTCCGCATCACAGCAATCACCGATGCTGTCGAGCGGAAGGCGTTGGAGGAACAACTGGCGTGGCTTGAGGCGACCGATATGGCGGTCATCGTCAGCCAATCCCAGAATGAAATCGAGGTGATAGCAAAGCGCGGAGCCGACATCCGACCCCACCGCCAACGGATGGTCAAGGAGGAACTCGACGAGCGCTTCAAGGCAGCGGACGATCCGCTCAGGCTGGTGTTCGTCTGCGCCATGTGGATCACCGGCTTCGACGTGCCGACCTGCTCCACGATCTACCTCGACAAGCCGATGAAGAACCACACGCTGATGCAGACGATTGCGCGGGCGAACCGCGTTGCGCCTGGCAAACAGGCGGGTCTCATCGTCGACTATGTCGGCGTGTTCCGGAACCTCAAGGACGCGCTGGCGATCTACGCCAAGCCCCGCCCTGGCGTAGAGACCGATCCAATCAAGGAGAAGGCGCAGCTACTGGCCGAGCTGAAGGCGGCGCTGGACAAGGCGCTGGCCTTTGCCGCCGAGCGGGGAGTTGATCCCGATGCAATCATCGCGGCGCAAGGCTTCGAACGCGCTGCAAAGATCAGACTGGCGGCCGAAGCCCTGCTCGGCACTGACGAGGCCAAGCGCGAGTTCTTTGGGCTGGTTGGCACTGCGTGGAAGCTCTTCAAGGCGGTGCTGCCAGACCCTGCCGTGCTTCCCTATCGGGGCGCTATGGTGGTTCTTCAGGTCATTGCGGAAACGATGCGCAGCCTCACGAGAGCCGGGCCGTCGAAGGACCTCGAAGCCGTGCTTGCGGAGATCGAACGGCTCGTAGATCAGGCGATTTCAGGCATCGCGATCCGGGCTCCGATCCTTCAGGGCGGCGATCTGAAGAAGTTGCTCGACCTGTCGACGATCGATTTCGACAAGCTCGCCGCGCTATTCGCCCAAGGTTCCAAGAAGACCGCCACGGAGGTTCTGAGGGGCACGGTCGAGAGGCGGGCAAAAGACCTCGCCGCAAGGAACCCCGCGCGGGTGAGCCTTCTGGAACGGCTGCAGAAGCTGATCGATGAATACAACACCGGCAGCATGGATATCGAAGAACTGTTCCAGCAACTGATGGCCTTTGTCGGCGACCTCGACGAGGAAGAGCAGCGCCACGTTCGTGAGGGTTTGAGCGAAGAAGAACTGGCGGTCTTCGACATTCTGACCAAGCCCGAACCGAAGCTGACCAAGACCCAGGAGATCGAGGTCAAGAAACTGGCGCGCGAACTGCTCGCCAAGCTCAAAAAAGAGAAGCTCGTTCTCGACTGGCGATCCAAGGAAACAGCAAAGGCGGGCGTACGACAGACAATCGGGGAGGAGTTCGACGCTCACCTGCCCGATGTCTATGATCGCAAGCTGTTCGAGGAGAAGGTCCAGCGGACCTATCAGTTCGTGTTCGAGCGGATGGGAGCTTCCACCGAACGCGCAGTGCGGTAGAACGGCAATAGCGTTCGTCGCTCACGCAGCCTTCGATTTGCCTTTCCGGCGCTCGCGCTGGGCTTGAGCCGGGATGGCTTCGTTCGACGGCCTCCAAGTCGTCTCCTTCACCTCGAAGCGCGGAAGCTTGTTGATCTCCCTCGCAAGGGCGCTCGGCGGGAAATCGCCGTACCCCTCGCGAGCATCCTCACGGCCACTCCCAAGCATGTAGTCACGGTGCTGCTTGTCCATATCGTGTTGACGCGAGAGGGTCGTGAACAGATGCCGCCAGGCATGATTTGGCTTTCCTCCCGGTGCCGGAATCTTCAGCTCCTTCGTGATCCAGTCACTGACCCGGTTTCCTGCCTCCTGTGATCGTGGCTTGCCGGCCAGCTTCGTAAGGTCGGTCCCCTCGGGATAAGGGACGTAGAAGGCCGGACTGTTGCCCACTCCCTTGAACATCTCCAACAAGCCCAGCTCAACAAGGTGCGGATGAATGGCAGTGATCCACGCTTTGCCACTCTTCGTGGAACCGGCTTCAGGCGCGATGAGGAAATACGGTATGTCACCATCCTTTCGGACATCCACGCCGCGAAGCTGAGTGATCTCGGTCACCCGTAGGCCGGTGTAAGCGCAAATCCATGGCACCCAAAAGAGCGCGCGCTTGTGGGGCGCCGAGATGTCCTTGGAGCTTCCGTTGAACGTGGCGCTGAGGATCGATTTGGCCTGAGCGAGGTCGTAACCCTTCTTGCCCGGCGTGGGGCCGTCCCGGCGGTCTCGAATGTCGCTTGCAACGTTTGCCGGCAAGCCGAACTCCCTGACCGCATGGGTGAGCACCGCGCTCAACGCCGCAAGGGCCTTGCCGTTAACCTTCGACGGCGAAAGCCCCTCAGCGATCAATTCGTCGCGCCACTTCCGAACGTCAGCGCTTGTCACGTCCAGAGCGTTCCGGTGCCCGCTACTCTTGACGAACTTGTCGAGGTCTCGCGCGTAATCGCTCTTGGTCTTCTCCTTCAGGCTCTGCGTCGCGAACTTATGGTCAAGCAGCGCGAACAGGTCCATGTCGCCAGCAGGCCGAGGCTCTGGCTTGGCCTCGCCGCGCTCGGTCTCCCAATCGGGGAAACGCTTCCGCGTCTCATCGGGCGAATAGTCGCCTTCGGCCTTCCTGAGATTGGTCTCGGCCGCAAGCTGGATGGCCTTGTAGGCTGCGTGAACAACTCGCGTCCGGCTGAGGGAATCAGTGTTGACGCCCTGCTCCACGAACAATTCGTCGACCGTGGGGCCGAACCAGCGGTCAAGCTCGCCGCGCTCCTCCTTGCCCTTATTCAGCCGCAGGACCTCTTTCCAGATGCCTCCCTCGCCCGGCTCGGCGTCCATCACATCGACCAGACGAGTGTAGAGAAGGCCGGCAAGAGCCTGGACCTGCTTGTTGGATAGCGGCTGAGGCCCTTCCCTGAACCGTTGCCAATACTCATGTAGCGCGGCATCGGCTTCGCGGTGACGCTTCTTGGCCTCTGCGGGATCTTTCGTATCGAGGCTGACCTTAACGGTTTTGCCTGCTTTGACGGTTCTTACGGTGTTGCCAACGGGAATTGCGACCCTTCCATCCAATGGAATATCCTTCAAATCGGAAGGCGCGCGTTGCCGAAGGTAATAGACACCAGTCGTCTTATGTCGCCGAGGTCCAGGCATTCTCAAGCTCATGTGTACCACCCCTGTGTACCAGACAGGCGGCAAAAAGACCAAGAAAGTCAGATAGTTGTTCCCATTCAAGGGGATAGGCTGGTGCTGCGAGAGAGGATTGAACTCTCGACCTCTCCCTTACCAAGGGAGTGCTCTACCACTGAGCTACCGCAGCCTGCGATGGCGGCGCTTCTGCCATATCGAATCGGCAAGCGCAAGGCCAAGAAAAACCCAAAGCGTCGCATGGGGTTGGTGGAAATGCGGCGCGCTTTTGGGCGACAGGCACTGCAAAGCCTGGCCGTCAAACCCGCATGGCCGCCAGCGGTCATGACATGGCGGCGTTAAAATGTTAGCTGTTCATCAAATCGCAGCCGGCTCGCGCCGGTCAGGAACGGGACAATGAACGACAGGGCTAACACGCCGAAAACGGGCGGCGGCGGGCGCAAGGACCGGCTTGCCGAGGCGCTGCGCGCCAATCTGCAGAAACGCAAGGCACAGACGCGCTCGCGGCGCACCGGCAGTGCCGACCAGAGGCCGGAAGGGTTGCCGGCTGCTGGAAAAATGCACAAGGACTGACCAAATCAGCCACACTGGCTGGCCATGGTCGGTTCGGTTCTAAGAAAATCCTATTTCTTGAACCAAGCCGGCCAATGGTCTAAGCCGGCACACTCAACCGATTGAAGCGGCCTGTTCGGGCCGAGGGGACTTTTTCTCATGGATCGCATCAGAATCGTCGGCGGCAACAAGCTGACCGGTACCATTCCGATCTCGGGCGCCAAGAACGCGGCGCTGCCGCTGATGATCGCCTCGCTGCTTACCGACGACACGCTGACGCTCGAAAACGTGCCGCATCTGGCCGATGTCGAGCAGTTGATCCGCATCCTCGGCAACCATGGCGTCGACTATTCGGTCAATGGCCGCCGCGAAAAGCAGCAGGAAGGCTATTCGCGTACCATCAATTTCTCCGCCCGCAACATTGTCGACACCACCGCGCCCTACGAGCTGGTGTCGAAGATGCGCGCCTCGTTCTGGGTCATCGGGCCGCTGCTGGCGCGCATGGGCGAAGCCAAGGTGTCGCTGCCCGGCGGCTGCGCCATCGGCACGCGCCCGGTCGACCTGTTCCTGGAAGGCCTGCAGGTCCTGGGCGCCGAGCTCGATGTCGACAATGGCTATGTCTTGGCCAAGGCCCGGAATGGCCGTCTCACCGGCAATCGCTATGTCTTTCCGAAGGTCTCGGTCGGCGCTTCCCACGTGCTGATGATGGCGGCGTCGCTGGCCAAGGGCGAGACGGTGCTGGAAAACGCCGCCCGCGAGCCGGAAATCGTCAATCTTGCCGAATGCCTGATCGCCATGGGCGCCAAGATCCATGGCGCCGGCACGGCGACCATCACCATCCAGGGCGTCGAGGCGCTGTCGGGCGCCCGCGTGCGGGTCATTCCTGACCGCATCGAGACCGGCACCTATGCCATGGCGGTGGCCATGACCGGCGGCGACGTCATGCTCGACGGCGCGCGGCCGGATCTGTTGCAGACCGCGCTCGACGTGCTCGTCCAGACTGGCGCCGAGATCACGCCCACCAATGAAGGCATCCGAGTCAAGCGCAACGGCGCCGGCATTTCGCCGGTCGACGTGACCACGGCCCCCTTCCCGGCCTTCCCGACCGACCTGCAGGCGCAGTTCATGGGCCTGATGACCATGGCCAAGGGCAAGTCGAGCATCACCGAGACGATCTTCGAAAACCGCTTCATGCATGTGCAGGAGTTGGCCCGCCTCGGCGCCCACATCACGCTTTCCGGCCAGACGGCGATCGTCGACGGCGTCGGTAAGCTCAAGGGCGCGCCGGTGATGGCAACCGATCTGCGCGCCTCGGTGTCGCTGGTGATCGCCGGCCTTGCCGCCGAGGGCGAGACGACGGTCAACCGCGTCTATCACCTCGACCGCGGCTTCGAACGGCTGGAAGAAAAGCTCTCCGGCTGCGGCGCGGTGATCGAGCGCATTTCGGGCTGACGCTGGCCGCGTTCCCTGCCAGCGGTTGCGCCGAGCGGAAAGACCGCATAACAGAACGTTGAATTGTCAACGTTCAGGTGCGCATTCCGCATGGCAGCCCTCAAGCTCATCGCGCTCGACGACCAGGATCTGAGCATCGTCTCGGCACATGTCCAGGACGCCGTGATGAAGGTCTCCGATCTCGAATATCTACCCGCGGCCAAGCGCTTCGTGCTGACCATGAATCGCTTCGTCTGGGAGGCGAAATCGGGCCTGTTTCGCCAGCATAACGAGCGGCGGCAGGCCGTTTTGCATTTCGACCGCGTGCTCGGCGCCAAAACCAACGCGATTCCGCGCGACAAGCCGGCCGAGGTGCTTTCGCTGCTGGCGATCAGCTTCGTTGCGATCAGCAAGCCGGCCGGCATCGTCGAACTGGTATTCGCCGGCGGCGGCACCATCATGCTCGACGTCGAATGCATCGAGGCGCGGCTCGCCGATATTGGCGGCTCCTGGGAGGCCTCCTCGCGCCCGGTGCACAGGGGTTAGGGCGAAAATGGCAATCACGCTGCGCCTGGAAGACGCCGATTTCGAGCGACGCTTCGCTGCCTTCCTCACCACCAAGCGCGAGGTGTCGGCCGATGTCGAGGCGGTGGTGCGCGACATCATCGGCCGCGTGCGTGCGGAGGGCGACAAGGCGCTGATCGACTACACGCAGAAATTCGACAAGGCCGATCTCGGCCAGCTCGGCATCGCCGTCTCGAAGGACGACATCGCCAAGGCCTATGCCGCGGCCGATCCGGCGACCGTCGAGGCGCTCAAATTCGCGCGCGACCGCATCCGTTCGCACCATGAACGGCAAAAGCCGAAGGATGACCGCTACACGGACGCCGCCGGCGTCGAGCTCGGCTCGCGCTGGACAGCGGTCGAGGCGGCCGGCCTCTATGTGCCCGGCGGCACGGCAAGCTATCCAAGCTCGGTGCTGATGAACGCCGTGCCGGCCAAGGTTGCCGGCGTCGAGCGCATCGTCATTGTCGTTCCGGCCACTGGCGGCGTCATCAACCCGCTGGTGCTGGTGGCGGCCGACCTTGCCGGCGTCTCCGAGATATACCGCGTCGGCGGGGCGCAGGCTGTTGCAGCCCTTGCCTACGGCACCGAGACGATCCAACCGGTGGCCAAGATCGTCGGGCCTGGCAATGCTTATGTCGCGGCGGCCAAGCGCCAGGTGTTCGGCACGGTCGGCATCGACATGATCGCCGGTCCTTCGGAGGTGCTGGTGGTGGCCGACGCCGACAACGATCCGGACTGGATCGCCGCCGACCTGCTCGCCCAGGCCGAGCATGATGTGTCGGCGCAGTCGATCCTGGTCACCGACAATGCCGAATTCGGCAAGGCGGTGGAGCAAGCGGTCGAACGCCAGCTCAAGGTGCTGCCGCGCGGCGAAACCGCTGCCGCGAGCTGGCGCGATTTCGGCGCGGTGATCCTGGTGCCGACGCTGGGAGCCTCGCTGCCGCTGGTCAACCGGATCGCCGCCGAACATGTCGAGCTTGCCTTCGATGACGCCGAGGCGTTCCTCGCCAGGATGCGCAATGCGGGTGCGGTCTTTATCGGCCGGCACACGCCGGAAGTGATCGGCGACTATGTCGGCGGCTCCAACCATGTGCTGCCGACGGCGCGTTCGGCGCGGTTTTCCTCCGGCTTGTCGGTGCTCGATTTCGTCAAGCGCACATCGATCCTCAAGCTCGGGCCGGAGCAGCTCCGGGCGCTGGGGCCGGCGGCGATCGCGCTCGCCAAGGCTGAGGGGCTCGACGCGCATGCGCGCTCCGTGGCGATCCGGCTGAACATGTAGCGATGTCGGGCCACCACCAAACCCGCGACAGGCTGATCGACGTCGAGCTCGACGAGACGATTGGCCGTTCGACGCCCGACGTCGAGCATGAGCGGGCGGTGGCGATCTTCGACCTGATCGAGGAAAACAGTTTTCGACCGGTCAATGACGACGGCGCCGGACCCTACAAGCTCAAGCTGTCGCTGGCTGAGTCGCGCCTGGTGTTTGCCGTCAGCCGCGACGATGGCGCCGCTGTGGTCACCCATATCCTGTCGCTGACGCCGCTCAGGCGCATCGTCAAGGATTACTACCTGATCTGCGAAAGCTACTACGAGGCCATCCGCTCCTCCACACCGAGCCATATCGAGGCGATCGACATGGGACGGCGCGGTCTGCACAATGAAGGCTCGCAAACGCTGATGGATCGGCTGGCCGGCAAGATCGATATAGACTTCGACACGGCGCGCCGGCTGTTCACGCTGGTCTGCGTGCTGCACTGGCGGGGTTAGATCAGGATGACGTTTCGTTGAATCGCCATCCCGGTCCAACTCTTTGCTGGAGCATGATCTTCTCCGAAAACCGGTTCCCACTTTTCGGGATCATGCTTTCTTGCTGGAACATGATCTTCTCCGAAAACCGGTTCCCATTTTTTGCGTGCGCTGACCTCCGGTTCGGGATCATGCTCTAGTGCCTGCCCTGCCGCATTCGATCCTGTTTTTATGCGGCATGAACGCCGTGCGCTCGCCGATCGCCGAGCAATTGGCGCGGCGCATGCTGCCGGCCACCACCTTCGTTGCATCGGCCGGCGTGCGCGCCGGCGAGCGCGACCCGTTCGTCGATGCCGTGCTGGCCGAGGACGGGCTTACGCTCGGCGCGCGCCAACCCAGAACGCTCGATGACCTGGAGGACGATTATTTCGATCTGATCGTCACGCTGGCGCCGGAAGCGCATCACGCGGCACTGGAGCTGACCCGCTCGCTCGCCGTCGAGGTCGAGTATTGGCCGATGCCCGACCCGACCGACACCGGCGGCACCCGCGAACAGATCATGAGCGCCTATCGCGATGTGCGCGAGCGGCTGAGGGCACGCATAAACCGACGTTTCTTGCTTCCGGAGGCAAAAAACGCGACGGATTAAGCGTGTTCACAAGCGCACGATTATCATATAGGTTCCGCCGAAATTCCGGCCTGGGCGCTCCTGGGCGCCGGAACTGCCATCCAAGCAAAGGTATCGAATGCCGAAGGAAGAAGTCCTCGAGTTTCCAGGTGTGGTCACTGAACTGCTGCCCAATGCGATGTTCCGCGTGAAGCTCGAAAACGAACATGAGATCATCGCCCATACTGCCGGCCGCATGCGCAAGAACCGCATCCGCGTGCTGACCGGCGACAAGGTCCTGGTCGAGATGACGCCCTACGACCTGACCAAGGGCCGCATCACCTATCGTTTCAAGTAAAGTCCGGCGCGAAGGGCGATGAGCATCCTGCAGAAGCTCGTGCTTGCCTCAGGTTCGCCGCGCCGCATCGAATTGTTGCAGCAGGCCGGCATCGAGCCAAACCGCGTGCTGCCGGCCGACGTCGACGAGACGCCGCTGCGCGCCGAGCACCCGCGCTCGCTGGCCAAGCGGCTGGCCAAGGACAAGGCCGACAAGGCGCTGGCCTCGCTGAAGAGCGAAGAGGATTACGCGCCGGCCTTCATCCTTGCCGCCGATACGGTGGTGGCGGTCGGGCGCCGCATCCTGCCCAAGGCCGAGACAATCGATGACGCGCGCAATTGCCTCGGCCTGCTTTCCGGCCGTTCGCACCGCGTCTATTCCGGCGTGTGCCTGATCACGCCGGGCGGCAAGCAGCGTTTGCGGCTGGTCGAGACGAGGGTCCGTTTCAAGCGGCTGCCGCGCGAGGAGATCGACGCCTATGTCGCTTCAGGCGAATGGCGCGGCAAGGCCGGCGGCTATGCCGTGCAGGGCCTGGCCGGATCCTTCGTCGTCAAGCTGGTCGGCTCCTACACCAATGTGGTCGGCCTGCCGCTCTATGAAAGCATCGCGCTGCTTTCGGGCGAAGGTTTCAAGGCCCACCAGAACTGGCACGCTTCGCGCTCATGAGCCTGGACGACAAAGTGACACCGCTTCGACCGAAGCGGCCCTGCCCCGAATGCGGAAAACCTTCCACGCGCGAGCACTATCCGTTCTGCTCGGCACGCTGCAAGGATATCGACCTCAATCGCTGGCTGAAGGGCGCCTATGTCATCCCCGGCCGCGATGGCGAGGAGGAGGAAGACGACGCGCCCAAGCCAGGCCCGCCGCCCACGGATGAGGATTGAGCGGCGCCAGCCGCCGTTTTCCTGCGATTTTTCTTTCCCTATGAAATCAACCGCCGAGCTAAGTGGTTGTTTTCACGCAATTCTGGACCGGAAAACCGCCAAATACTTTTCCGGGAATTGCTCTGGACAGGCAGGATACCCGTGCTATAACCCACGCGCTTTCAAGGGGCGCCGCACAGCGCTTCCGTGAAATCCGGCAGGCGGATCCCGTTAGCCGGCGCAGGCCCAGATAGCTCAGTTGGTAGAGCAGCGGACTGAAAATCCGCGTGTCGGTGGTTCGAATCCGCCTCTGGGCACCATCCCCTCGTGGTCCATTCTGGACACATAGGTTACGGTTTATATCGGAGACATGGGTAACACTTTTGGCCCGAAGGGGTTTTGGAGTGGTTCGAGCCTGCATGTCTCGTCATCGAAGTATCCCAAATCATAATCCATGAAGCTGGCC
>Ga0209026_1000117_pt1 | contig 131918 bp, 104 predicted proteins | sample AraplaCL_Col_mCL_FD_184262 | JGI IMG/M metagenome (GOLD analysis project Ga0209026, IMG submission 184262) | Arabidopsis root microbial communities from the University of North Carolina, USA - plate scrape CL_Col_mCL (SPAdes) (version 2) | ecosystem: Host-associated > Plants > Roots >...
GGGCCAAGGCTGGCCTCAAATTTCAACAGCGCCATGCGAACGCCTCCTCTCCCCTCCGGGGAGAGGATTGAGGTGAGGGGCCAAGGCTGGCCTCAAATTTCAACAGCGCCATGCGAACGCTTCCTCTCCCCTCCGGGGAGAGGATCGAGGTGAGGGGCCAAGGCTGGCCTCAAACCCCAATAACGCCCATGCGATCTTAGGCAAATGAAAATCGAAGCATGGTTTCTTTTGAAATCGTCGCAAGCCTCGTCCCTCACCCCAGCCCTCTCCCCGGAGGGGAGAGGGAGAACAAGCACCACAAGCATTTAGCCATCCAAACGCCACACCTATGCCGAATTTTCCGTTGCATTCCGGCTGACGCGTTGCAACACTGGCGGAATTGACTTTTCCCGCAACCCTAGACAGAGAAACCGTGACCTCGAACGCCCCCGCGCCGCTTTCCGCCGGCGCACCCTGGATCGTGATGAAGTTTGGCGGCACCAGTGTCGCCACCCTGCCGCGCTGGCAGAACATCCGCGAACTGATGGCCAGCCGCCGCGCCGAAGGCGCACGCGTGCTGGTGGTCGTGTCCGCGCTGACCGGCATCACCGACGCACTCAAACAACTGTGCGCCCAGGAAGACAAAGGCAAACGTATCGAGGCGTACAAGGCAATCGCGCAGCGTCACTACGACCTGCTCGATCACATGCAACTGTCCGTGCCCGATACCTTGGCCGCGCGTCTGCGCGAGCTGTCGAAGCTGGCCGAGGAAGGCCCGGCGGCGATGGGCGAACTGGCGTGGTCGGCGCTGGTGCAGGGGCATGGTGAGCTGATGTCCAGCGCACTGGGCGCCGCGTTTCTTTCCCACGCCGGCCTGCCCACACAGTGGCTGGATGCGCGCGATTGCCTCGCCGCGGTGGCGCTGCCGAACCAGAACGAGCGCACCAAGCTGCTGTCGGCCATGGTCGAGGCCAAACCCGATCCCGCCTTGAACGCACGCCTGGCGCAGCTCGGCGAAGTGTTCATCACGCAAGGCTTCATCGCGCGCGAAGCGCAGGGCCGCACGGTGCTGCTCGGCCGCGGCGGTTCGGATACGTCGGCGTCGTACTTCGGTGCCTTGTTGAAAGCGCAGCGCGTGGAAATCTGGACCGACGTGGCCGGCATGTTCACCGCCAACCCGCGCCAGGTGCCGGGTGCGCGCCTGTTGCAGAAACTCGATTACGAAGAAGCGCAGGAAATCGCCTCCACCGGTGCGAAAGTGCTGCATCCGCGCTGCCTGTCGCCGCTGCGCGAACCGCGCGTACCGATGCTGATCAAGGACACCAACCGGCCCGAACTGGAAGGCACCGTGATCGGCCCGGAAGTGCGCGAGCACGCGCCCAGCGTCAAGGCGATCAGCGCGCGCAAAGGCATCACGCTGATATCGATGGAATCGGTCGGCATGTGGCAGCAGGTCGGTTTTCTCGCCGACGTGTTCGCGCAGTTCAAGCAGCACGGTTTGTCGGTGGACCTGATCAGTTCGGCCGAAACCAACGTCACCGTTTCGCTCGATCCCACCGAAAACCTGCTCGACTCCGACGCCATCGCCGCGCTCGCCAGCGACCTGGCCAAGGTCTGCCGCGTGAAGGTGATCGCGCCATGCGCGGCCATCACCATGGTCGGCCGCGGCATGCGTTCGATGCTGCATACCTTGTCCAGCGTGCTGGCGGAATTCGGCCAGTTGCGCGTGCACCTGATCTCGCAGTCGTCCAACAATCTCAACCTCACCTTCGTGGTGGATGAGAGCGTGGTCGATGACCTGGTGCCGCGCTTGCACGAAATGCTGATCGCGGCCGGCGCCCTGCGCACCGACGACAGCGCCCTGTTCGGACCGAGCTGGCAAAGCCTGTACGGCAGCGGCGAAACGGTCGCGGCAAGCGATGCATGGTGGCGTACGCAGGAGCGTGCACGCTTGCTTGCGCTCGGCGCCGAGGCGACGCCGCGTTATGTCTACCACTTGCCCACGGTGCGCAAGCAGGCACGCGAGCTGAAGAAACTCGGTGCGGTGGATCGCCTGCACTACGCGGTGAAAGCCAATACGCATCCGGCCATCCTGCGTGCACTGGCCGAGGAAGGCTTTGGCTTCGAATGCGTATCGCCGGGCGAACTGAAGGCGGTGATGGCTGCGGTGCCCGAATCCTCGCCGCTGTTGTTCACGCCGAACTTCGCGCCGCGCGAGGATTACGCGTGGGCCTTCACCACGCGCGCCACCGTGTCGCTCGATTCGCTCTTTCCGCTGGAGCATTGGGGCGACGTGTTCCGCGGCCGCGAAATCGTCCTGCGTCTGGATCTCGGACGCGGCCTTGGCCATCACGAAAAGGTGCGCACCGGCGGCAGTGGCAGCAAGTTCGGCCTGCCGGTGGATCAGCTCGACGCCTTCCTGCGGCTGGCCGATACGCATGGCGTCACCGTGCGCGGCCTGCATGCGCACCTGGGCTCGGGCATTCTCGACGTCAAGCATTGGAGCGAGGTGTACAGCCAGCTCGCAACCATCGCCGAACGCATCGGCAGCGTGGCCTTCCTGGATATCGGCGGCGGCCTCGGCGTGCCGTCGCATCCAGGCGAAGCGCGGCTCGATATCGCAGCGCTGGAAGAAACGCTGCGCAAGGTCAAGGCGGCTTATCCGCACTACAAACTGTGGATGGAGCCGGGCCGTTACCTGGTCGCCGACGCCGGCGTGCTGATCGCCCGCGTGACGCAGCAGAAGGGCAAGGGTTCGTGGCGTTATCTCGGCGTGGACACCGGCATGAACAGCCTGATCCGCCCCGCGCTGTACGACGCCTGGCATGAAATCGTCAACCTCACCCGCCTGGACGAGGCGGCCACCGCGCTCTACCAGGTGGTCGGCCCGATCTGCGAAAGCGGCGACGTGATCGGCTCCGACCGCCGCCTGCCGGAGGCGCAGGAAGGCGACGTGGTGCTGATCGCCCAGGCCGGCGCATACGGCAAGGTCATGTCCTCGCCGTACAATCTCAGGGATGAGGCCGAAGAGATCATTATTGAGTGATGTCAGTGCCTACCCCCTCTCCCCCATCTTTGATCAAGGATGGGGGAGAGGGTCGGGGTGAGGGGCCAACCTCGCCAGATGTAGAAAAGGAATCACGGATGAAGCGTATGAATGTGCGCAAAGCGCGGGAATTGCGTAGCGGTATGACGGATGCGGAGCAGTTGCTGTGGTACCACCTGCGAGGCCGGCGGTTGTCCGGATGGAAGTTTCGCCGACAGCATGAAATCGATCGTTACATCGTCGATTTCGTCTGTGCTGATGCAAGTTTGATCGTTGAACTGGATGGCGGGCAGCACGTAGAGCAAGTGAACGAAGATACATACCGCACGCAACGACTGGAAAATCTTGGCTTTCGTGTGCTGCGATTTTGGAATGATGACGTTTTGACGAATACGGAAGCGGTGCTTGAGGTGATTTTGGAGGCTGCGGCGAGCGTGGCCCCTCACCCCAACCCTCTCCGCACGCGACCCTCTCTCCCCTCCGGGGAGAGGGCTGGGGTGAGGGGCCAACCTCGCGAAGAGTTAGATATAGAGCCGGAGTTTTTTGAGTGACCCACCCGATCCAACCCCGCCTGACCCAGGTCTTCCGCTTCGTACGCCGCAGCTATGCCGACGGCGTGGCCGAGCTGGTGTACGCCTTCGACCAGGGCGAGGAGTTGATCGAGCGGGTGCGTTTTCCCGCGCCGCCCGCCTTGACGCCCGAGCGCAAGCACGCCTTCGATGCAGCGCTGAAGCTGCTGCATTACATCGCCGGCGTGAGTTACTACAAGGCCGGCGTGCCGCCGAAGATCGACGTGGCCGACGGTCCGCTCGACGACGCCACGGCGGATCTGCTCGATGCGCTTTATCTGCATGGCCTGGCCGAGTTCGCCTACCGCAACGGCCTGGATTTGCGCGGGCGCATTGCGTTCCCGCGCTCCGGCGAGCCGCCGGGCAAGGTGGAAGCGCCCGCATTGCATCTTCCCTCGCGCACGCTGGTGCCGATCGGTGGCGGCAAGGATTCGCTCGTCGCCGTCGAGGCGATCAAGCAAGCCGGCGGCGAAGCCACGGCGGTGTGGGTGGGCAATTCGCCCTTGATCGCCGCCTGCGCCGAACGCAGCGGCCTGCCCATGCTCAACATCCAGCGCGAACTCGCGCCCGGCTTGTTCGAGTTGAATCGGATCGGCGCCTGGAACGGCCATATTCCGGTGACGGCGGTCAATTCGGCGATCCTCGCCGTGGCCGCCGTGTTGTACGGGTTCGACAGCATCGCCTTCGCCAATGAGCGTTCCGCTTCGGCCGCCACGCTGGAATACGAAGGCCAACAGGTGAATCACCAATGGAGCAAGGGCTACGCCTTCGAGCAGATGCTTGCCGATTGGCTGCACACGCATGTCGCCGCGGACCTGGATTATTGCTCGCTGTTGCGTCCGTATTCGGAATTGGCGATCACGCGTGCATTCGCCAGGCTCACGCCTTACTTCGACGTGTTTTCCAGTTGCAACCGCAATTTCAAGATCCTCGGGCCGAAGCCGGCGGACCGCTGGTGCGGGCAATGCCCGAAATGCCATTTCGTGTTCCTGGCGCTGGCGCCGTTCCTGCCCAAGCCGCGTCTGCTCGCGATTTTTGGCCGTAACCTGCTCGATGACGAAACACAGGCCGCCGGTTTCGATGCCTTGCTCGAATACCACGATCACAAACCATTCGAATGCGTCGGCGAAGGCGCCGAGGCACGCGCCGCGATGTATGCGCTGAGCCAGCGTCCGGAGTGGCAGGAAGACGCGCTGGTGGCGCGCTTCCGCAGCGACATCCTGCCGCAGCTCGACGTCTCGCAGCTTGCCGTGGAGCCATGGCTGCACGCCTCCAGCGAACATCGCGTGCCCGCCCGCTTGCGCGCGGCGCTCGCGGCGATCGGCTGACATGCGCATCGCCGAGCTTGCCGGGCAGCGCGTTGCCATCTGGGGATTCGGACGCGAAGGGCGCGCCGCGATCCACGCCTTGCGCAAACGCAATCCCGAATTGTCGCTGGCGCTTTATTGCAGCGAAGCGGAAGCCGCCGAAGCACAGGCATTCGATGCGGGCTTGCGCGTCTATCCGAATGAACCCGACGCCGTCGCGCTGAGCGCCTACGACATCGTCATCAAGTCGCCGGGCATTTCCGCATACAAGCCGGCCATCCTCACCGCACAAGCGCAAGGCACCCGTTTCACCTCCGGCACTGCCTTGTGGTTCGGCGAAAATCCGCAGGCGCGCGTGATCGCCGTCACCGGCACCAAGGGCAAAAGCACCACCACAGCGCTGATCGCGCATCTTGCGCGCACCTCGGGCGTGCGCACGGCTTTGGCCGGCAACATCGGGCTGCCGTTGCTCGAACTGCTCGATCAAAGCGCCGATCTGTGGGCGATCGAACTGTCCAGTTTCCAGACTGGCGAAGCAGGCCCGTTGGAATTGGGCGTCATTACCAGTTTGTACGAGGAACATCTCGACTGGCACGGTTCGCGCGAACGTTACGTAGCCGACAAGCTCAAGCTTGTCGACGTATCGCAGCGCCTGCTGGTGAACGCGCAGCAGCCATCACTGCTGGAGAAGACCGCGCATCACGCGCAGCGCCTGCTATTCGGGCAACCGGAAGGCTGGCATGTGGCGGAAAGCTTCATCCGACGCGGTGACGTGGACGTATTTCCGCTAGCGCGCATTGCGGTCCCCGGCGTGCACAACGCACTCAACGCCTGCGCCGCACTCGCCGCGCTGGAAGCGATGGGTATCGACGCCGTCAGTGCCGCGCAGGGTTTGGCATCGTTCCATCCCTTGCCGCATCGCCTGCAGCCGCTGGGCGAGCGCGATGGCCTGCAATGGATCAACGATTCGATCAGCACTACGCCGCAGGCCACGCTCGCGGCATTGGAAAGCTTGCAGGGGCGGGAAGTCACCGTGATTGTCGGCGGCCACGACCGCGGCCTGGATTGGGCGCCTTTCGTCGAGGCGATGACATCACGCACGGCCTTGCGCATCGTGACGCAAGGCGCGAACGGTCCGCGCATCGCCGCCGGCTTGCGCGCCGCCAAGTCGGAGGTGCCGATGGGCGATGTCGACAAGCTGGCCGATGCGATGGAGATGGCGCGCATCATCACGCCGGCAGGCGGCACTGTGCTGCTTTCGCCCGGGGCGCCGAGCTTCGATCAATTTCATGATTACGCTGAACGTGGACGCCGTTTCGCGGCTCTGGCCGGGTTCGATGAACGGGCGATCGCGGGCATCGAAGGCCTGGGCATCGCGTAGTCACCCAACCTACCGTTGCGCGAGAAAAAAAACCGCACTCCATGGAGTGCGGCTTTTTGTTTCCACCTTGGCGACTTACCAGATCTTCACCCGATCGTCCGGCGCCAGGTACAGCTTCTCGCCCGGCTTCACATCGAACGCGGTGTACCAGCCATCGATGTTGCGCACGGTCTGCGCACGGAATTCGGCCGGTGCGTGCACGTCGGTGGCGAGGCGCTGGCGCTGGGCGGCATCGCGAATCTTCGAGCGCCATGCCTGACCGAAGGCCAGGAAGAAGCGCTGGTCACCGCTGAGGCCGTCGATCACCGGCGCCGGCTTGCCGCCGAGCGAAGCGTGGTAGGCCGCGTACGCCGCGGTAAGCCCGGAAACATCCGCAATGTTTTCGCCCAGCGTCTGCTGGCCGTTGACGTGCAGGCCAGGAAGCGGCTGGTAGGCATCGTATTGCTTGACCAGTTTCTTCGTGGCGGCTTCGAAGTGCTCCGCATCGGCCGGCGTCCACCAGTTTTCCATGCGGCCTTGCGCGTCGAAATCGGCACCGGTGTTGTCAAAGCTGTGGCTGATTTCGTGGCCGATGACGGCGCCGACCGAGCCGTAGTTGGCAGCCGCGTCGGCGTTCGGATCGAAGAAGGGCGGTTGCAGGATGGCGGCCGGGAAGTTGAGCGCATTCTGCAGCGGCAGGTTCACCGCGTTGACGGTCTGTGGCGTCATCCACCATTCGCCCTTGTCCACCGGTTGGCCGAGCTTGGCCAGTTGATGCTTGTATTCCAGTTCGACGGCGCGCTCATGATTGCCGAGCGGATCGTCGGCGCGGATTTCAAGCGAGCTGTAGTCGCGCCAGGTATCCGGATAGCCCACGCTCACGCGCAAGGTGGCGATCTTTTCCTTCGCTTTTGCGCGCGTGGCCGGGGTCATCCAGGCCAGCGTATCGAGGCGTTGATCGAACGCGGCGACGATGTTCTTTACCAGTTCCTCGACTTTCGCCTTGGACGAAGCGGGGAAATAGTGCTTCACGTAAAGCTGTCCCACCGCATCGCCCAGGTCGGTATTGGTATCGCTGACGGCGCGTTTCCAGCGGTCCTGCTGCTTGGGCGTGCCCTGCAGGGTGGTGCCGTAGAAATTGAAATGCAGGTCCGCATACGCCTTGGGCAGCAGCGGTGCGGCGTCGTCCAGTGCGTGATAGCGCAGCAGCTGTTTCCAGGTGTCGAGCGATTCGCTGCCCACCAGCTTGGCGATGCCGGTGGTGGCGGACGGCTGCCACACGTCGATGTGCTGCTGCCCGTCCAGGCCGGCGGCCTTGAAATAGGCGTTCCAGTTCAGGCCCGGCGCTTTTTGCGCAAAGTCGCTGACGTTCCACACGTTGTTGGCTTTGTGCACGTCCTGGCTGTCGACCAGGCTTTCCTGCGCCTGGGCGATCTTGGTTTCCAGCGCGATGACGGCCTTGGCCTGGGCCTCCGCGTCCGGCGTGCCGGCGAGCTTCAGCAGCGAGGTGACATAGGTTTCGTACTTGGCGCGGGCCGCGGCCATTTCCTTGTCCTGCGACAGGTAGTAATCGCGGCTGGGCATCGCGATGCCGCCTTGCAGCAGATAGGCCATGTTGTGCGAGCGATCTTCCAGGCCCTGCGTGACGAACAGGCCGAACAGGTTTTCGGTGTGGAAGTTGGTAGAGTTGATCGGATCGACGTCGGCGCGCAGCTGGCTGCCAAGCACGCCGGCCAGATCGTCGCGCGTCTTGATCGCATCGATGCGATCGAACTCCGGCTTCAACGGCGCAAGGCCATGCTTTTCGATGCCGGCCTCATCCATGTAGGCGGCGTAGTAGTCAGCGATCTTGCGTTCGTTGGAGCCGGGTGCGGCGTGACCTTGCGCGATGTTGCGGATCAGCGTGGAAGTCTGCTTTTCGGCCAGCTCATACACGTGCAGGAACGTGCCGGTGCTGGAGCGGTCGGCCGGAATCTGCGTGGTCTTTACCCAGTCGCCGTTGGCGTAATGGAAGAAATCGTCGCCGGGCTTTACCGAATGATCGATGCCCTTGAGATCGATGCCGATGTCCACGTGGCCGCCTTTTGCCGCGGGTGCGTTACCCACCGCGGCGGGCGAGGCGGCCATCGCCGTGGTGCTGCTTACGATCGCGGCGGTGAGTATCCATTTGAATCGCTGCATGGCGATCACCTTTCATGTGAGGAACGAGTTCCCCAACATAGCCCGCCGGAGGCGGGCTGTGAGCATGACTTTCGGGCTAGGCGCTCGTAGGTTGGGGTTTGCACCCCAACCTGCGGCTAGCGTCCTAGCAGCGCGATTTCCGCCAATGCTTTCGGCGTTTCGTTGTCGAACCGAACCCGATAATAGGCATGCGACCCTGGCTGGCGAATGCCGAACGCGCGTGTCTGCCGCGCCCACGGGAAGCGTTCGTTCTTGCGCGTATCGAGCACTTTCCAATGTTTTCCGTCATCGGAAGCTTCCAGCGACCAGTTCGATGGCGCCGGCACCTGGCTGGCTGAAGTAAGCGTATACATCGCCACTGCACGCGGCTGAGGGAAATGCCACCCGACGATGACAGGCGAACCGGGCAACTGCGCTTCGGTATCGCTGGTGTGGTCGAACAAGGCATGGAGATCAGCCATCGCGGGATCGCTGCTGGGCTCGCCATCGCCGCCGCCTGCAAGATCGCGCATCGGGGAAGGCTTGCCGCCAAGGGTCAGCGAGGTTGGCAAGGCCTGCTCGTCGCTGCCCCAGGTGGACGGCTTCGGGCCCATCAGGAAATCCAGCGTTGCGCCTTGCGCAAGCAAGGCATGCGGCAAGGTAAGTTTGTTCCATGGTTGGCCGTTCACGCGCAGGCTTTGTATATAGCGATTCTTGTCGCTCACGCCGGGCGCATTGATCACGATGTGCCTGCCGTTTTCCAGGGCGATATCCATGTGCGGAAAATACGGCGCGCCGATCACGTACTCGGGCGTGCCCATGCGCAGCGGATAGAAGCCGGCGGCGCTGAACAGCCACCAGCCGGACATCTCGCCGTTGTCCTCGTCGCCGACATAGCCCTGGCCGATCTCGCTGCCCAGGTACAGGCGCGAGAGCACGTCACGCACCTTGTCCTGCGTTTTCCAGGGCTCGCCGGCGTAGTCGTACATGTAGATGATGTGATGCGAAGGCTGGTTGCTGTGGCCGTACTGGCCCATGCGCACGGCCTGCGCTTCGCGCATTTCGTGGATCACGCCACCGTAGCCGCCGACGTGATAAACGCCGGGCGTGGCGAAGAACTGGTCCAGCTTTGCACCGAGCGCCTGGCGTCCGCCGTACAGCGCAGCGAGGCCCGCGCCATCGTGCGGTGCGTGGAAGGCCATGTTCCATGCATCCGTTTCGGTGTAATCGTCGCCCCAGCGCAGCGGGTCGAAATTCTGCCTGGTGTAACGCCATTGGCCATTGGCATCGCGCGCGACGAAGAAGCCGATGTCTGGATTGAACAGGTTGACGTAATCGCGCGCGCGATCGTGGAAATAAGCGGCATCTTCAGCGTAGTGCGGTTGATACGGGTCCTGCGCCTCGTGTTGTGAGGCCAATGCACTGGCGAGATTGCCGATTGCAAAATCGGCGATGTAGCCATCCATCGACCAGGAAAGCCCTTCCTCGATCGCGTCATCGGTATAGCCGTTGAAGATGGAGCGCTCAAGGCCCTTGCGTCCAGTGCCCTTGAGCGGGCTCACCACAGTGGCGTCTTTCAAGGCGGCCTGATAGAACGACTGCACATCGAAGTTGTGCACGCCTTTGAGCCATGCATCCGCAAACGCCACGTCGGCGCTGGTGCCGACCATCAGATCGGCGTAACCGGGCGACGACCAGCGCGCGATCCAGCCGCCGTCGCGGTATTCCTGCACGAAGCCGTCGATCATCGTTCCGGCCTGCTGCGGCATCAGCAGCGCATAGGCCGGCCAGGCGGTGCGATAGGTGTCCCAGAAACCATTGTTGACGAACACCTTGCCCTCGACGATGCGCGCGCCGGTATGCGTGGGCGTGTTCTCGCCAGTCGCCGGCGAGAAGGGACTTGCGTAGCGGTACACAGGCGCGTTCGCCGTACCGGTGTTCTCGTAGGCGGAATTGGGATACATGAACAGGCGATAGAGATTGGAATACAGCGTGACGCGCTCATCCTGGCTGGCGCCCTGGACCTGCACGATGCCCAGTTGCTTGTCCCAGATGCGTTGCGCGTGTTCGCGCATGTCATCGAAATGGTCTTGCGGCGTGATTTCCAACGCCAAGTTGTGCTTGGCCTGCTCGATGCTGATCAAGGAGGTGGCGATCCGCACGTTCACTGCTTTTGTCTTCGAAGTATCGAAGCCGAACCATGCGCTGACATGATCGCGACCTTCGCCAGTCAGCTGTCCGCTTTCGGCGACCGGCTGATCGACCTCGGCGTAGAAGAACAAACGCGTCGCCCCCGTGGAAAGCGGGCTTTTCACGTCCGAATAACCGCTGAAGCTGCGATGCGTGGGATCGAGCGTGATGCCGCCTTCATCCGTGCGATTGTCGAACACCAGTTGCCCGCGCTTGCCGGGAAAGGTGAAGCGAAACATCGCGGCGTGATCGGTGGGCGTCATTTCGCCGACGATGCCGTTGTCGAACGTCACCTTGTAATAGTGCGCATGCGCGATCTCGTTCGTATGGCTGAAACTCAGCGCGCGCTTCTCGCGGTTTGCCGTGGGCGCGCCATCGGCGACCGCCGCCGGCATGAGCTGGAAGGTCTGGCGGTCGCCCATCCATGGGCTGGGTTCGTGCGAGAGCGAGAAGGCCTCAATGCGCGGGCGATTGTCCGCATCGTTGCGCTGCTGATACTGGTACATCCAATCCGAGCCGGCATTGGTGACAGGCGTCCAAAAGTTGAAGCCATGCGGCAGCGTGACGGCCGGAACATTGTTGCCGCGCGAGAAGGTATGGCCCGAATTGGTGCCGCGCAGGATGTTCACTTCGTCGCTGGACCGCGTGTCGGCTGCATACGCCGGAGAAGGGCCAATGCGCAGATCGTCGAGATAGCCTTCGATCCTTCCCGCAGGACCATCGTGTGTGATGATCACGTGGCGAACCCGCCGCCCTGCAGCCACGGCGCCGAGCGCAATCGTCAGCTTGTTCCACTGGTTCACATACACCGTACGGCTCGCACCGAGCGCATGTGCGTTGGCGGGAATGCGGTGCTGGTCCGTGGCGGCGCTGGCGGAAAGGTGCGAACCGTCATCGAATTCCAGGTCGACGGCGACATAAGTGGAAGGATCGGCGAGATCATCCTGGCTGATGCACGGAAACAACAGATAGGAAAGCTGCGTATCCGCGTGCACCGGCACATCGACGTCGAACATGGCGATGGCCTGCTTGCCGCCGGCCTGGCCTTGGTAATGCAACGAATGCAGGCCGGTGAAGCCGACGCCGGGCTTGGCGGTATAGGCGTCGCTGGCGGAAGGACCGCCGGCAATCTCGATATGGAAGCCGGCGTCGCTCGCATGAGATAACGGAGCGGGCTCACCGGTCTCGAACGATGTGCGGAATTCGCTATGGTCAGCGGCGTTGGCAGCGGCAGCGCCGAGCATGAGCGCTAGCACGAACACCTGTCGAGCGCGGCGGGTGAGACTGGGCATGGGTGACCCCTTTGATGATGCGTGAGCATGCGGGAACGGCGCCAAGCCCGGGATTTGATCGATCTAAACACGCCATGTCAAACCGCGGCGCAGCATGGGGATCCCTGCAGATCGGCAAGAGAGTGATATCTTGCGATGTCGATTCCGGCCATCCTCGTTCGACGTGCTTTAAGAGAACCGATCTCGCACGCACCCCAAGGACATCTCATGACGCACTCGCCCGCTGCCCATCAGGCCCATGTTTCCATGCACCCCGATCGCCGCTGGCTGGCCTTGATCGTGCTGTGCCTGGGCGTGCTGATGATCGTGCTGGATACCACCATCGTTAACGTGGCCTTGCCTTCGATCAAGGTCGACCTGAAATTCGAGGACATCACGCTGGCCTGGGTGGTGAACGCGTACCTGCTTACTTATGGCGGCTTTCTGCTGCTGGGTGGAAGGCTGGGCGATCTCTACGGGCATCGGCGCCTGTTTCTGATCGGCATCGCCGCTTTTACGCTGGCTTCGCTCGCTTGCGGGCTTTCCCGCACGCAAGGCGCGCTGGTGGTGGCGCGCGCCGTGCAGGGCCTGGGTGGTGCGGTAGTCACTGCGGTGGCGTTGTCCTTGATCATGGACCTGTTTACCGATCCCAAGGATCGCGCCAAGGCGATGGGCGTGTACGGTTTCGTGTGCGCAGGCGGCGGCAGTCTCGGCGCGATGTTGGGTGGCGTGCTCACCAGCAGCCTGAGCTGGCATTGGGTGTTTCTGGTGAACCTGCCGATCGGTATCGGCGTGGTGGTGGCGTCGCTGCGATTGTTGCCGGCGGCAGCGGGAACGGCGGCATCGAAGCATCTGGATGTATGGGGTGCGGTCACCGTGACTGCTGCGTTGATGCTGGCGGTATATGCGATCGTCAACGGCAATCAAACCGGCTGGCTATCGCCCACCACGATCGGGCAATTGGCGGTCGCGCTGGCCTTGCTGATTTCGTTTCTGTGGATCGAAGCGCGCGTGCGCGTGCCGCTGATGCCGTTGCGCCTGTTTCGTCTGCGCAACCTGGTGGTGTCCAACATCGTGGGCGTGCTGTGGGCGGCGGCGATGTTCGCGTGGTTCTTCCTGTCCGCCTTGTATATGCAGCTGGTGCTCGGCTATGGCCCGATGGAAGTGGGGCTGGCGTTTCTGCCGGCCAACCTGATCATGGCGTTCTTTTCGCTGGGGCTGTCGGCCAAGCTGGTGATGCGTTTCGGTATTCGCCGTCCGTTGGTGACCGGCCTTGCGCTGGCGGCGTGCGGCCTGCTGTGGTTTGCGCATGCGTCGGAACATGGTCAATTCCTGCGCGACATCCTGCCGGGCATGGTGTTGCTCGGCATCGGCGCAGGCGTGGCGTTCAATCCGGTATTGCTGGCTGCCATGAACGACGTGGGGCCATCCGAATCGGGATTGGCATCGGGCGTGGTGAACACGGCCTTCATGATGGGCGGTTCGCTCGGACTGGCGGTGCTGGCGAGCCTGGCGGCGGCACGTACGCACGGCGTGACGGGTGCCGGTGGCGTGGATGCGTCGGCGTTGACCTCGGGCTATCAGCTGGCCTTTTTGGTCGGCGCATGTTTCGCCGCCTTGGGCGCGGTGGCCAGCGCGGTGTTCTTGCGTACGTCGCATAATGCGGCGGGTGAACAGGCGCCGGCCATGCATTGAGGTAGCCGGCATGCGTCGCAAAACGTTTTGATGCTTTGTTTATAGGCGTAGTACGCCGGGTACTTTCGTATTTCTCCTATCCCCGCCATTGCCGGGGCACGGAACAATCCTATTGGTGATGGCGCAGCAGACGCATAAATCGTCTGCTGCGCCGTACTTCATAACCAAGCGGGTTTTGCCGTGGAAGCGCGATGATGACTTCGGAGAACAATGCCAATCGCATGTTGCCCCAAGTCGCCGCGCTTTGGTTGCGCATCGTGCGTCGTTGTTGGGTGTTCGGCATGGCGCTTGGCGTTGGGTTGGCGGCGTGCAGCTATCGTGCGCCGGATAAATCGGCGTTGCATGCCAAAACCGTTGCGGTCGATCCGGGCGAAACGAAAACGGCAAACACGCAAGCGATCGCCGACGAAAATATAGCGCCCGATCCAGGATCGGCATCGCCTCCCTTGAGGGGCACGCCGCCGGTCAGTGCTGCCGATGAACGCGCGGTCGGTACGCGCAGCGTTAGAACGATCACGACGTCCATCGATCGTGTCGTTGGCGATGCGGCGGTGACGTTGTCGACATCGACGATCGACGTTCCTGTCGCTGCGGATGAAATCGAGCCTGTTATAACCGCTCCTTCGCCTCCCATCAGCCGGCCTGGCGGGGAAAGCGCCGCCCCCGCGCGATCCTGGGCGTGGTTGCTTGCGGCGATGGCCGTGACGATGGCTGTGGGCGCAGGGTTGATGCTTCGCCGACGGCGCATCGATAGGCATGCAGTGGCGCATGACAAGACGTTGCCGATTCAACCCCTCGCCATGGAGCCTGCAGAGGCTTCGCCGGTAACGCCCGAACACGTATCCGCTCCTGCTCCCGGGGTCTTTTCGTCATTGGAATGGTCTTACCAGGCGCCCGCCTACGAAAGGCACGAGCATTGGGACGCCATGGCGCCCGTCGACTTCCTTCCTGTTTCGCTCGCCGCGGATCTTTCGCGTGAAGTCGAGAAGCAAGACGATTTGCCCGTGACGTTGGACGAAGTGGATGAAGTCCGCGTGTCGCAGGACGGCGCAAACCATTGGCTACCGGCATCCGAAGAACGCCCGCTGTTCTCTCTCTTCGATCGGCTGGAAGCGCTTGCGGCGGGTAAGGGACGCGCCATGCCCGCGCTGCTGATCGAGCGTGACAATGACCTGCCTGCAGTAATGCGTGTCGGCAGCGAGCCGGTATCCGACGTCACGCTGGAAGCATGGGAGGGGCTGCTGCGACAAGCCATTGCTGACGCGGAAAGTTTGACGCTGCCGTGGCTTCTGGTCGCCGTTCTATTGCTGCGGGCGGAAAGAGCGAGCCCTCGCGACGCCGAGGCGTCATATGCCGAGGCGGAACGATGGATCGAGCTGAGCATGGCCGCCGACGTCGCACGGTGCGCGACCTGGCAAGCACGCCGCATCGACGTCGATCTGTGCCGAGCCAGGCGCCAAAAGGGCGCGGCACGCCTGCTTTCGCTGCGCGGCATGCCGTCACGACATGCGCAGGCGTTGGCGCAGGGCGAACCACCCGTATTGTTTGCCTGGATCGATGTGCTGGCGTTCTGGGCCGGGTGCCAGTTCGGCGACGCAGCGCTCGCGCGTTATGCCGAAGCCGAAGCGATATGCACGCGCTTGTGCGTGCTTCCGTCGAGCGCCGACGCTGCGCAGCTGCGTCGCGCAGAGATTCTTCGCCAGCGTGCAAGCATCGAACAAGGTGGTGCACGCCTGAAGAGCCTGGATACCGCACAAGCCTTGCTTGATCTGCTTTACGAACGCGTGCCGAGCGCCGACATTGCGCTGGCAGTTGCGGTGACCGCGCTGGCGCGCGGCAATGTGTTGCCACCGGAGCAGGCGAAGGAAGCCTATTCGCATGCGCTGATGCATGCCTTCATGGTCGAGGCCGAGCCGCGCCTGCGCGTCGAAAGCCTGCAGTGCCGGCTGGCGGTGCAATGGGCATACGAGAACCTGCCGGGCATGCCGGTGCAAAGCGATGTTGCGATCAGCCTGGCCACGCGCCTGGAAGCACTGCGCGTGCAGCATCCGGAAACCCTGCAGCGCATGGCGCAGATCCATCTGCGCAACGCCGACTTCGCGCACGCGGCGGAGCTTTGCGAAAACGCCTGGCGCAACGGCCAGGCGACGCCTGCGCTGCTTGCTACGTGGCGCGAAATCTGCCGGCAGTGGGCCAGCGTTTCCAGTTCGCCGGACCAGCTCGCCGCCCGGGAGCAGGCCATGCGGCAACTCAGCATGGCGAGCGCCATGCGCTAGTGCGAATCCCAATCCCAATCCCGTTCCTATTCAAGAGGCTTGACCATGAACACGCAGAAAAAAACCAACTCATCCGAACCTTCGTCGCGCTTGTGGTCGACTCGCTACGGCATGATGGCGGGCATTCCCGCCAGCAGTCCGGTCGCCCGTTCCTTGCAACGCTACGGCGAATGGGCCGAGCAGGAACTCAACCTGCTGAGTGGCCTGATCGAAGAAGGCCAAAGCGTGCTGGAATTCGGCGGTGAATACGGCGCGCATACGCTCTGGTTCGCGCAAGCGGTCGGAGAGAAAGGCAAGGTGCATGTCGCCGAACCGCGTCGCCTGCCATTCCAGCAACTGTGCGCGAACGTCGCCATCAACCAGTTGACGAACGTCTACACGCATTCGCACTGGCTTGGCCGCGCCGATGCGCAGGTCTTCCTGTCGTCGTTGTCCGGCGGCGTGGTGGCGCACGGCGAAGAAGACGAAACGGTCAACACCGTCACCCTCGACAGCCTCGATCTGCAAAGCCTGGATCTGCTCAAGATCAACTTGCCGGGCAGCCTGGTCGATCTCTTGTTGGGCGCGGCCGAGACCATCCGCAAGCACCGTCCGATCATCTACTACCGCCTTTCCGGCATCGAGCAGGTGGAAGCGGAAGTGCAGGCGATCAAGGAACTTGGGTACCGCTGCTGGTCGCATACGCCTTATCTGTACAACGCTGACAATTACGCAGGCGAGAGCGGGAACATCTTTCCCGGTTGCGTGCAGCAGAATGTGATTGCTTCGCCGGTGGAAAGTCGCTTCGAGCTGGAGCAGCGTTATGAGCTGTAGAGGTGCGGCGCCATATCCGGTGGATTCAAGAAGGCGAGTGAAATTCTCAAGTTCGTGTCAGCGAATGCCGTGCGGCGAAAGTGGCGTGACAATGTCTATTCTTGGACACGTGGCACTCCGTTACCGAAAGAACTATTGAATATTTTGCTTGTGCTTATCAGCGCTTGTTGGGGATGAAGTCGGGTACTCACCAGATGTGTTTCCCCCGCTTTCAGCAGCCCGGCGCTTTCAAGCCCAATATTCGTTGCCAACCGACCTGCGCTACTTCTCGATACGGTAATTGAGGCTGGCTCGATTGAAGTCGGTGGCGTTCTGCGCTTCGAAACTCCAGCGCCGGCTGAGGCGGTAGCGCAGGGTGATGACCTGGCCGGGTTCGAACAGGCCGATGCCGTAGCTCAGGTAGAGTCGCGGCGACAGGTATTTGCCGACGGTGAAGGCGGAGCCGCCGTTCAAGGCGTCGCTGCTGCTTACGCCGATGTCTTCGATGCCGAGCTTGCTGCCGATGCTCTTGGCCAGCAGGTTGCCGGTGGCCGAGCCGAGTGCCTGGGCGGCGGCGTTCACCATGTTGCTTTCGCCGCCGCTGCTCACTTGCGACAGCGGCTTGCCGGTGATGAGGTAGGACAGCGCGTCGGACTGATCCATCACCGGATTGGAAAAGACGGTAAGTATGGGGCGCTTCGCCGTTCCCGTGATCTGCAGGCCGACCTGCTGGCCTTCGTTGATGGTGGCGTTGGGTTGCAGGCTGCGGATCGCCTTGATGTTGAGGCCAGGGTTGTCGATCGGGGTACTGGCGAACAGCAATTGACCCTGCTGGATCTGCAGGTTCTGGCCGTAAGCCTTGTAGGTGCCGCTGACGGTGACCTGGCCTTGTCCGGTGGTGGCGCGGCCGGGATGTTCCTCCACCGTGATCACGCCGCCCAATCGGCCATCCAAACCCATGCCGACCAGATGCGCGCGCTGGCCCAGGTCCACCTTGATCGAGGCGTTGATCGGCGTGCTGCCGCTGTTGGCGGCCGCTTGCGGTTCGTCTACCACCACGACGTCGGGCGAAGCCTTGTTGACGCCGCTGCCAGGTAATTTGTCGAGATTCACATCGGCGCTGTCCAGCCGCACGGAACCGGTGGCGGCAAGCCCCTGCGCGTCGTGGCGAACCAGCAGATCCGGCGTAAGCGCGACCTTTGCCGCGGGAATGTCGACGACGGTCACTTCGCTGCCTTTCAGCGCGATCGCGGTGGGGGTTTGCGTGTTGAGGCCCACGGTGCCGTTGATGGCGAGCGAGCCCTTGCCGGATTGCACGCTGCCGTCGACGCGCAGCTCGCGTGCGTCGGTGGTGGTGGCCACCAGCCGTCCGCCGGTGAGTTTCAGGCCGGCATCGGGTACTTCGGCAGCAAAGTTCTCGACATCGGCCTGGCCGGTGATGGCAGGTTCCGCGATGGTGCCGCCGAGCTTGAACGCGCCATTGACGCGACCTTTGACGTTGGCGAGCGTATCGGTAAACAGGCCGATAAAGGCCAGGTCCTCCAACTGCAGGCCAACCTGGCCGCTCAGCGATTGCTGCGCGCCGGTGATGGCGATCTGGCCGTCCAGACGTCCATTTCCATTGAGCGCTGCGTGGATGGTCGCCTGCTGGTTGCCGGGCGCCAGCGTGGCGTTCAGGGCGAAGTCCTTGTAGCTGAGCAAGGGCTGGTCAGGATGCTCGTTGTAGGTGATGCGGCCTTGCGGTGAGCTGATCGAGGCGTTGCCGCTGAGCGCACCCGCGCTGTTGCGTTGGATTTTTCCGCTGCCTTCCAGCATGCCGTCGGCGCTCATCGGCATGTCGGTAAGACCGGCGGCGTTCACCACCAGGGCCAGCGGTACGGCATGCAGGCGATAGCTGGCATCGAGGTTGTCGCCTTTGTCCAGTTTGCCGCTGACACAGAGCAGGGGTTCGCCCGCAGTCAGACAGAGATCGCCAAGGCTGGCGCTGCCGTCATTCCAGCCTAATGGCGTAGCCTGTTGCAGATGCCAGCGCGGCAGGCCTTGCATGTCCAGCGTGAGCGAGGACAGCGCGCCATTCCAGTTCTGCGCCTTCAACGACCCATTGAGCGCGAGCGATACCGATAACGGCTGGCCTTGTGCGTCGAGCGACAGCTCATGGCGTGCCGAGGTGCCTTGTCCGTTGAGACGGATCTGCTTGAAGGCGAGGCCGCCAAGCTCGGTACCGCTTGCATCCAGCGCCAACTTGCCGCCCGGGTTGCTGATGTCCGGCACGTCGGCCTGCAATTGCAGGCTGTGCACGCTTTGTGTGCCCCAGCTCAGCGATTGGCCCTGCAGTGTGCCGTTGACCGCCAGCGCAGGGTAATTGCCGTGCACGTGGAACTGTCCGTTCAAGGCGCCGCTAGCCTGCGGCAACCAGTCGTTCAATGACGCGATCGCCAGGGTGACGTTCGCATTGTTGCTGTTGCCCGGTTGCGCCAGCAGCTTGACGGTGCTGGTGCCGGAGGCCAGTTCCAGCGTGCCGTCCACGACATGATTGGGCGAAAGATGCAGCCTTCCTGCGCCACGCAGATGGCGTTGGCGCAATTGGCCTTCGAGCTTGCGCAGTTCGAGCGTGACGTCGGGTTGCTGTTGCGCGAGCTTGCCCTGCGTAGCGAGATCGGCATCGAGCAAACCCTGCCAACCGGCGAAGAGTTGTCCGGGATCGAACTTGTTGGCGGTGGCTTGCAGTTGCCAGGCGAGATCGGGCTGGAAGGTTAACGCGCCGTTCGCACTGAAGTTGCCTTGCGGCTGCAGCAGGCTCAGCGTATGCAACTGCATCTGTTGCGGCGTGCCGTCGAGGTTCAGCGCCAGCTTGGCCGGCTTGCCCGGCGGGCCGATCGTGACGTCGCCCTCGGCGTGATATGCGTTCGCGCTACCTTTGGCGGCCAGATGTCCCTGGCTTTCGAGCACCTGCCCAACCAGATCGGCCGGCAGTTCGAGATTTTTCCAGTCGATGCTGAGGTCCGCGCTGGCAGGGTGCGCATCCAGGTGAATCGTGCCGGCAGCGTTCAACTGGCCTTTGATCTGCGGCGAGGCCAGTTGCAGCTGCTGCAGGCTGAGCGTTTTGAAATCCTTGTCGAAGCTTGCCTGCAAGGGCTGCAGCAACACGCGGTACTGATTGAGATCGAGCTGGCCGGTAAGCGTGCCGCCTTGTCTGTCGCCGCTGCCTTGCAGGTTGACGGCAAGGCGCGTCACCGAACTGCTGCCGAGCAGAGGTTTGGGATCGAAGGCGGGCGCATCGAGTTTGGCCGTCCATGCATTGTCGCCGCGCTGATCCATGCCGAGCTGCAACCGCGCGTCCATCGGTTGCGTCAATGCCAGATGCAACTGCGCGGTGCGGCCATCGCCTTGCGCCTGCAGCGTGCCGGCGTAGTCGGTGTCGCTCAGCTTCCACGCGAATGCAGCCTGGCCCTTGCCGCGATAGCTGCGGCCGATGCCGAGCTGGCCGTTGAGATCGACATGCCCGTCCGGCGCGCGCAGCGCCAGACTGTTCACGTCGATGCCGTTGTTGGTCCAGCGGCCGGAGAGATCGAGCTGGTCGGAAGCGAACAACGGCTTGCCTTGCTCGGTGACGACGACGGGACCGACATGGACGCGGTCGAGCAGCATCTCGATCGGCGGTTTCAGCGAAAAGCTGCCGGACGAGGAGGACGAAGTCTGCGTCGCTGGCAGCGCTACATCCACGCGTTCTACACGAAGATCGACGATATGCAGCCGCCGATAGAGCAGGGCGCCGAGGTTCCAATCCAGGTGCGTGCGCGTGATCGCGGCACGCGTGCCCTTGCCGTCGTCGTAACGCAGCAACGCAATATCGATCGGACCGATCAGGCGCCCCTCCGCTTGCTGCACCTCGATCGCACCGTGCGTGAAACCTTGCGCTTGCGCCAACGCGAAGCGTAGGCCCGCACCGGTGCAAAGCAGCCAGAACAATGCGCCGGCCAGCAGCACGAAGACGGCCAGCGCGCCGAGGCCGATGGCGCGAAGCCAGCGGCGGTGGGGGCGGGAAACGGGCGGCGTGGTAGTCATCGCGTGCTTACAGGTCCGGACCGATCACCAGGTGCAATTCCACACCGTGGTGTTGTGCATCGTTGATGGGCGTGCCTACGTCCACGCGGATCAGGCCCACCGGCGAACGCCAGCGTACGCCGATGCCCGTGCCGATCTTGGGATGAACGTTCACGCCATTGAAGGCGTTGCCGGCGTCGACGAAGGTGGCGATGCCCCAGCGCGGCGTGAAGTAGTGCTCCACGGTGGCGCTGGCGATGACCAGGCTGTTGCCGCCGATCACGCGGCCATAACTATTCTGCGGCCCGACGGCTTGGTAGGCGTAACCGCGAATGGATTGATCGCCACCGGCGAAGAAGCGCAATTGCGGCGGCAGCGCTTCGAAATTACTGGTCCAAACGTGGCCGAGATCGCCGCGCAGGATCAACCGGTTGGTGCGCCAGAACGAGCGGATCCACTTGCCGCTGGCCATGACTTCGCTGAAGCGTGCGGTGGAGAGCAGGTCGCCCGCCGTGCTGCGCGCATCGAAGCTCAGCGACCAGCCGCGACGGACGAAGTCGAAGTTGTCTGCCGCCTTGCGGCTCAATGAACCTTCCGCATAGACGAGCGTACTGTGGCCATGCTCCACACCCGGCGTGCTTTCCGGTTCGTTCGGTCGCTTGCCGACGCTGAAGGTGCCGGTAAGCGCATGCACGCCCACAGTGCGCACCCAGTCATGCCAGAGTTCGCTTTGGTTGGCGACCAGTTCGAGCGTGCGTGATTGCGAGGTGACGGTATTGGCGTCGCGGTAGGTGACGCCGAAATTCAGGCTGCGCTGGTTGCCGCCTGGTAACGGAATGGAGTACTGGCTGGTCACCGTTTTCAGCCGCTGCGCCAGCACTACGTCGTTCTTCCATTTGTGGCCGTAGCGATTGATCCAGCGATATTCCACGCCGCCGCGCACACCCACGCCGGTATCGGTGCCGACGAACAGGCCGGCGGTGTAGATGCGGCGCTTGGCGGGGGCGAGCTGCACGCGGATGTCGACCACGCCGTCCTTCGCCTTGTCGGTTTCCGGAATCACGTTCACGGCGGAAAAATAATCGGCGCCGTTCAAGGCCTGCTGCAAGGTCAGCAACTGGTTCTGGTCGAAATAATCGCCCGGCTTGAATGGAATGTAGCGATCCAGAAATGCCGGCTGGAACTGCGAGCCTTCGAAGCGCACCTCGCCGTAGCGATAGCGGCGTCCCACTTCCCAGGCCAGATGGATGGCCGCGCTGTGTTCGCCGCGATTCACCTCCACGCGATGCAGCGTGAGTTTTGCGTCGAGATAGCCGTTGGCCGTCAATGCATTGTTCAAGGCATCGCGCGCGGCGTCGTAGGCGGAATCGTCGAGGCGCTGACCCTTGAGCTTTTCGATGCCGCGCCGCGTGGCGCGGATCGGCCGCAGCGCGGCGGCAGTGGGGTCGAGCTGGATGTCGACCGACGTGACCTTGACCGGCTCGCCCGGCACGACGTGCAGGGTGATGCGCCAGTCCTTGCCGACCTGCTCGAGTTTTCCGGTGGTGTGCGCTTCGTAGTAGCCGTACGGCCTCAGCGCTTGATTGACTTCTTCGCCGGCGCGGTCGTACAGGCGATGCACTTGTGCCTCGCTGACGTCGCGCGCGGCGTATTGGGACAGGCTGACGCCGGCGATGACGGCCGCCTTGAGCGGATCGTCCACGCCATCCACCACCAGTTGCACCCCGGCGTGGCCCAGCGCGGGAACAAGCAACAGCGGAAGCAGGCTCAGGCAGCGGCGAATCCGGCGCATGCGTTAGGGTTCCATCCTGGGTGGAGCATCGCAAGTGACGCAGCTTAGCGAGCCCGGTGTGCATCGCGCATTAAGGCTGTTCCTATTTTGTGGTGCGCGTCATCCGTGGCCCGAAATGCTTCGGGCTGGGGACTGGCCCCAGCCCGCATGCGTGCGCTCAGCCGGCCTTGTCGCCGGAGCGGTGCGCGATCCATGCGCCGATCAGGGCCGAGACGTACGGAATCGATTGCGCCGCCAGGATGAACATCCACAACTGGCCTTCGGTGAAGTGCGCGGCGGTGCTCTTGGCCATGCCGATGATGCACAGCGCCAGCGCGATGAACATCAGCATTTCCTCGCGCACCGGCGCGAACGCGGCGAAGTTGCTGCCGCCCAGGCGCCGGCTCTTGGCGGTGACCACGAACGAGGTCTTCTCGCGCGTAAGGCCGTGCAGGATGCCGCGCGCGATCGCATGGCTCAGGCCCATGCTGGCCAGCGAGGCCATGATCGTGTCGTACCAGCCGCAAGGTACGCGCGCGCGGTACAGCACCACGCCGAAAATCGCCTTGGCAAAGAAGAAGCCGATGATCGGGATCAGGAACAATTGCATCGGCAGGCTGAAAAGCTGCGGCAGGCCGACCATGCCCGCGGTCCAGAAGATCGCCATCAACGTGAAGATCAGATGCAATGCATCGGCGAACCAGCTGAACCAGCCGGTGAGGAAGTGGAAGCGCTGGCCGCTGCTGAGCGGACCTTTCTTGGTCATCCACTGCCAGCGGCCTTTCAGGATCTGCATCGCGCCGAAGGCCCAGCGATAGCGCTGGCTCTTGTACGCCTTGAAATCCGCGGGGGTGAGGCCTTTGCCCATCAGCTCGTCGACGTAGACCAGCTCGTAGCCGGCGTGCATCAGGCGCAGGCCGAGTTCGGCGTCTTCGCAAATGGTCCATTCCGACCAGCCGCCCGTGCCTTCCAGCGCCGAACGGCGCACCATCGTCATGGTGCCGTGCTGGATGATCGCGTTGCGCTCGTTGCGATGGTGCATGCCGATGCGGAAGAAGCCGTCGTATTCCCACGCGGTCATGCGGCGGAAGCGGTTGTGCTCGAAGTCGCGATGCGCCTGCGGGCATTGCACCACCGCCACTTTCGGGTCATGGAAGTAGCCGGTGAGCGCCTTCAGCCAGTCCGCGCGCACCACGTAGTCGGCGTCGATCACCGCCACCACGTCGGCGCGCGCGTCGGTTTCCTTCAGGCCGAAGTTCAGTGCGCCGGCCTTGAAGCCGGGCCACGGTTCCAGATGGAAGAAGCGGAATTTCGGCCCGAGCTTTTCGCAGTATTCCCGCACCGGCTGCCAGATCGCCGGATCCTTGGTGTTGTTGTCGATCACCAGCACTTCGAAGTTTTCGTAGTCCAGCGCGGCGAGCGAATCGAGCGTGATGATCACCATCTCCGGCGGCTCGTTGTAGCAAGCCAGGTGGATGGAGACGAACGGCTGCTTGTCGGCCGGATCGGGCGGCAGCATGTCCGCATGGCGAACCCAGCTGCGCCGCCACAGCACTTCGGTGAATTCGAAACCGTTGATCAGCAGGATCGCCAGGATCGCCACCTGCGCCGGGAACAGCAGCACCAGCATGCTCCAGTCGACCCAGCTCAGGTAGAAATTGAACGGCAGCGTCACCGACCACACGATCAATCCGCAGGCGAGCTGGATCAGCACGTCGAAGAACAATCGCCCGGTCAGCCTGAAACGGCTGAAGCGGATGCCGAACCAGACCATCGGTATCAGCGCCAGCAAGCTCGCGGCCAAGGCCTTCCACGGCCAGCCGGTGTCTTCGGTGACCGGGCCGGTGAGCGGGAACTTGAGCTGGCGATCGGCATTGAAAATGCCCCAGTAGGCGCCGGTGCGGCCTTCGCCCAGGCCTTCCTTCCACGGCTGGTCGAAGGCTTCGAACAGGTAGTAGTCGACGTTGTTCTTCTTTGCCCAGATCAGCCATTCGCGATCGAAGATCGCCTCGTTGGAGATGGACGGATAGGCACGCTCGCGACGGTCGCCGTTGGACGGCCAGCCGATCTCGCCCACCACGATGTGCTTGTTCGGGAAGCGCTGCTTGATCTGGTTGTAGGCGCCCTGGGCGGCCTGCACCGCCACCGAGTACTTCGGGTCGCTCGATACCGGCAGGCCGTTCCAGAACGGGAACAAGTGGATGGTGATGTAATCGACGTGATCGGCCAGCTCGGGATACTTCAGCCAGATGTAGTCCGGCTCCGCGATCGACACCGGCTGGCGGATATGCGCGCGGGCGCGGTCGAGATAGTTGATCATCTTCTCGACTGGCACGTTATTGCGGAACAGCACCTCGTTGCCCACCACCACCCGCTCGATGGTGTCCGGATAGCGCTGCGCCAGGGCGATCAGCGTGTCCAGTTCCTTCTCGTTGTTGTCCAGGCGGGTGTCGATTTCCGCGCCGGCCATCACCTTCAGGCCCTCTTTCTGGGCCAGGCGGAACACCTGCGGATTGAGCAGCGTGGAGTAGGTGCGGATGCGGCCGGTGTAGTGGTGCAGCAGTTTCAGGTCGCCGGCGATTTCGTCATCGCTGGGGAAGCTCTGGTTGAACGGGTTCTGGTAGCGCTGGAAGAACGATACCGAAAAGCCGTTGATCTGCCCGTGCCAATCCTCGGGACCGTGCGGGCGGTTGCTCCACCACCACAGGCCGATGTTCAACGCGGCGACCACAAGCGCCAACAGGATGGCGGAGATGATCGATGGCCCGGATTTGGATTGGGTGGATGTGGCGCTCAAGAAAGTCCCCGCAAGTCACCTCTCGTGAGGCGCGTGAATCCTGTGGAGCTTAACCAATTCGCGGTAGTGGGCTCAATAAATTGCGGCCTGAAACGGTCAGCCGGAGGTCAGCGGGTTGTACGCCGCATGACGATCGGCACCACGTGATGCCGATGTCTTTTCAGGCCGCGCCGATCGATCGGGATGGATGCCAGGGTGGACGGCGCAAACATGCACGGCCGCGCGCGGTGGAAGGTTCTGCACGGGCTTTGGCAGGCGCCGCGGATAGCCGAGGGCAGCATGTCGTGCATGCCTGCTTCACTGCTCGTTGATGTCGCGCATGCCATAAATATGCTGCATTGCATAAACCAACCTGTCCCGCTTTTTGCCGGGAATATTGTTGTATTACTTCATTATTTGATGCAATGCAACATAGCGGAGGTCGCATGCCGATGATCCGCCATCGCCAGTATGGGTAAGGCGGAAGCGTGCTTTCTGCGACTGAGCTGTCCAGCGCCCCTGCCGGGCGCGAAGAGGGCGTGTGCGTCTGTTTGTCGCTTTGGCGCCTCGCGCCTTATGCAAGCGAGTGTTCTTGCTACAACCGATGGGATCGGACCCTGGCGCTCCGGGCCGGGGACATTGATGGCTTCTCTTTTCATCAAAAAAGGTGGATGTCATGACTAGGGAATTGGACATGAGCAATGCTGGCGGCATGCGTGGTCAAGTGGCGGTCGTCACCGGCGCAAGCCGCGGACTGGGGCGTGTCTACGCGGAAACCTTCGCGCGCCTGGGCGCGCAGGTGGTGCTGGTCGCGCGCAACCGGCAACAACTGGAGGAGGTGGTCTGTGCCATCCGCGCACGCGGGGGCGAAGCGGTAGCCGTGGCGACGGACGTGACGGATCAGCAAGCCGTCGAGCGCGCCTTCGCCATGGTCGACAGCCGTTATGGACATATCGATCTGCTGGTCAACAACGCCGGCTGCCTCGGCAGCACCGGCCTCACCTGGGAGCTGGATGCCGAGGCCTGGTGGAACACCCTGGAATTGCACGTGCGCGGCGGGCTCTACTGCATTCAGCAGGCACTGCGCCGCATGGTGCCGCGCGGCCGTGGGCGCATCGTCAGTCTCGCCAGCCACGCCGGGGTGTATCGCTGGCCCACGCTCTCGGCGTATTCGGTAGCCAAGGCTGCGCTGATCAAGCTGACCGAAAACGTGGCGGTCGAAACCCGCAAGCACGGCGTGGTGCTGTTTGCGTTCCATCCCGGCATCGTGCGCAACGTAGGCCTGCTGCCGGATATGCAGTCGGGTGGCAGCACGCGGCCGGAGATCGTCGATACGCTGGCCTGGCTCAACCGACAAGTGGCGGATGGGCGCAGTGTCACCGCCGAACAAAGCGCCGCGGTGCTGGTGCAACTGGCCAGCGGCCGCTACGACTTTCTCAATGGCCGTTACGTCACCGTCTACGACGATCTCGACCTGCTGAGCGAGCAGGCGGACCAGATTCGGCAGGGGGACGCGCTCACCCTGCGCCTGGCTTGCGGCGAAGAAACCGCGGCCAGCCGCTGTCGCGTAGCGGTCGCCAACGAAGAGCTGGCCGACGTATCGCTCTCGATGCGAAACTGGGCCTGCTGAGCAGGGCGCAATGGGCGCGAGCATTGCGCGTGCGCCCGTTGCTTCGGAGACTCACTTCAACAACGAGCGCAGCATCCAGGCGGTTTTCTCATGTGCCTTCAGCCGGCCGGTGGCCATGTCCACGCTTCCTTCATCGCCGGCCGCGTCGGCGGTCTTGATCGTTTCGCGCGCGGCGGCGGCGGCGATCTCGTGGCCGGTCACCAGTTGCTCCACCATCTCCTTCCAGTCCGGCACGCCGGCTTCTTCCTTGATGGTGGTGAGCTTGCCGAACTGGCTGTAGGAACCGGGCGCGAACACGTCCAGCGTGCGGATGCGCTCGGCCACTTCGTCGGCGGCCAGCCACAGTTCGTTGTACTGGGTCTCGAACATGGTGTGCAGGCTGTTGAAATGCGGGCCGGTCACGTTCCAGTGAAAGCTGTGGGTTTTCAGGTATAGCGAATAGGTATCGGCCAGCAGCTTGGACAACTGCTTGGCGATGGCTTCGCGATCCTTCTTGGCGATGCCGATGCTGGTGGTGGCCATGGTGCGCTCCTCATCTGATGGCGTTGGCGCAAGAGCTTAGCCGCGGCCCGGTCGCGCAGGAAATGAATAATGCAGATGCAAACCATAGCCACCGGCTATCATGTGCGCCTGCATGAGCGACTCCAAGCCCGACACGATCCCTGCTTCCCCGGACTCTCGCCTGCGCGCGCTGCGCAAATCGCTGGACGCGGTTTCCTCCCGCGATTTCGGCCGCCTGCTGGGCCGTTGGCGCGGCCTGTCGCGCCGCCCGGACGAGAAAAAGCTGGAAGCGCTGGCCGCCGATATCGCCGCCTCGGCCGAGCGGCGGCAACGCCGTGCGCAAAGCAAGCCGGAGATTCGCCTGGACGAATCGCTGCCGATCACCGCGCGCGCCGAGGAGATCGTCAAGCTGATCCGCACGCACCAGGTGATCGTGATCGCCGGTGAAACCGGTTCGGGCAAAACCACCCAGTTGCCGAAGCTGTGCCTGGCGGCAGGGCGCGGCGAAGCGGGCATGATCGGCTGCACCCAGCCGCGCCGCCTGGCCGCGCGTTCGGTGGCGCGCCGCGTGGCGGAGGAACTGGGCACGCAACTGGGCGACAAGGTCGGCTTCCAGGTGCGCTTCAACGACCAGGTCTCCGAGCAGAGCCTGATCAAGTTCATGACCGACGGCATCCTGCTGGCCGAAACGCAGGGCGATCCGTGGCTGTCTAGCTACGACACGCTGATCATCGACGAAGCCCACGAACGCAGCCTCAATATCGATTTCCTGCTCGGGTATCTGAAGCGCCTCGCGCTGAAGCGGCCGGAACTGAAGATCATCGTCACCTCCGCCACCATCGACACCGCGCGCTTCGCCGAGCATTTCGGCAACGCGCCGGTGATTTCGGTGGAAGGGCGCGCCTATCCGGTGGAAGTGCGCTGGCGTTCGGTGGACGAGGTGGCCGCGCGCCGCAACCAGCGCAGCAGCGAGCTGCAGCAGGGCAGCGCCGAACACGTGGCCGCGGTGCTGGACGAAATCACGCACGACGATCCGCGCGGCGACGTGCTGGTGTTCCTGCCCGGCGAGCGCGAGATCCGCGACGCGCACCTGCTGCTGTCGCGCCGGCAATACCGCGAGACGGAAATCCTGCCGCTGTACGCGCGCCTTTCGGCGGGCGACCAGGATCGCGTGTTCAAGCCCGGTCCGAAGCGGCACGTGGTGCTGGCCACCAACGTGGCGGAAACTTCGCTCACCGTGCCGCGCATCCGCTACGTGATCGACACCGGCAGCGCGCGCGTCAAACGCTACAGCCAGCGCAGCCAGCTCGAACGCCTGCACGTGGAGCCGATCTCGCAGGCGGCGGCGGACCAGCGCAAGGGCCGCTGCGGCCGCGTCGGCCCCGGCATCTGCTATCGCCTGTACGACGAGGCCGACTACGCCTCGCGCGCGGCGTACACCGATCCGGAACTGCTGCGTTCCTCGCTCGCCAACGTGATCCTGCGCATGCTGTCGCTGCAGCTGGGCGAAGTGGACGAATTTCCGTTCCTGGAATCGCCCGATCCGCGCGTGGTGGCCGACGGCTACCGCCGCCTCGCCGAAATCAGCGCGATCGACGAGCAACGCCAGCTCACTTCCATCGGCCGCACGCTTGCGCGCCTGCCGATCGATGTGCAACTGGCGCGCATGCTGGTGGAAGCGCACAAGCTGGGCAGCCTGCGCGAACTGCTGGTGGTGGTGGCCTTCCTCAGCATCCAGGACCCGCGCGAGCGGCCTGCCGACGCGCGCCAGCAGGCGGATGCGGCGCATGCGGTGTTTGCCGATCCGAAATCCGATTTCGTCGGCGTGCTGAATCTGTGGCGCGAGTATGACCGGGCGCATGAAGAGCTGACGCAGTCGAAATTGCGCGATTGGTGTTCGCGGCATTTCCTGAGTTTCCTGCGCATGCGCGAGTGGCGCGAGTTGCATCGGCAGTTGTTGCTGGTGGTGCAGGAATTGGGATGGAAGCTGGATGCTGCTACTCCCGCTCCCCTCCGGGGAGAGGGTTGGGGTGAGGGGCCAAGCTCGCGTGGAGTCGGCAACGCACGCAAGAAGGCCCCTCAAAAAAGCCGCACGAATATGTCGTCCGGCAAGCCCCAGCCCCTCACCCCAACCCTCTCCCCGGAGGGGAGAGGGAGCGAAGGCGATGGCGAGCGGCAGTACGAGGCCGTGCATCGCAGCCTGTTGGCCGGCCTCCCCACCCAGGTCGGCAACAAAGACGAAAAAGGCATTTACCGCAGCACCCGCGAACGTCGCTTCCAGGTCTTTCCCGGTTCCGCTCTCGCCAAGACACCGCCGAACTGGATCTTCGCCGCGCAGATCCTGGATATCGGCGGCCGCGTGTGGGGCATGATGTGCGGGCGTATCGAGCCGGCATGGATCGAGCAGCAGGCCGCCCACCTGTTGCGCAGCACCTGCCGCGAGGCGCACTGGTCGCGCAAGCGCGGCACGGTGGTGGCGTACGAGCAGGTCAGCCTGTTCGGCCTGGTGCTGGTTGAACGCCGCCCGGTCACGTTCCAGAAGCAGGACCCGGCGCTTGCGCATGAGATCTTCCTGCGCGAAGCGCTGGCGCGTGGCGATATCGAGGTGCGCGCGGATTTCGTGCGCGCCAACCAGCGCGTGCTGGAAGACGCGCGTGGCATCGAGGCGCGTCAACGCCGCGAAGGCTTGATCCGCCATGAAGACGAACTGGTGGATTTCTTCCGCGGCAAGTTGCCGGAAGACATCGCCAGCAGCCGCGCGCTCGACGCCTGGTATCGCAACGCGCGCCCCACCGAACAGGCGGCCTTGCGCTGGTCGATCGACGATGTGATGGTCGGTGGCGCCGGACTGGACCCGAAAGCCTTTCCCACGTCGCTCGATCTTCCGCCGCAACGTTATCGCCTGGAATACCGCTTCATGCCGGGCGACGAAGCCGATGGCGTCACCTTGCATCTGCCGCTGGCGATGCTCAACGCGTTGCCTGCCGCGCGCTGCGAATGGCTGGTGCCGGGGCTGCTGGGCGACAAGGTGGCGGAACTGATTCGCGGCTTGCCCAAGGCGTTGCGCCGCAACTTTGTGCCGGCACCGGATTTCGCGCGCGCCTTCGTCGAAGCCGAGGCGCCGCGCGACGAGCCGCTGGCCAAGGCATTGGCCGCGTTTCTGCGGCGCACGACCGGGGTGGATATCGAGGCGGGCGAATTCGCGCTCGCCGAACTCGCGCCGCATTTCGCCATGCGCTTCCGCCTGCACGACGAGCAAGGCCGCACGCTCGCCACTGGCCGCGATCTGGCCGCATTGCGTGCGCAATGGGAAGGGCAGGCGCGAGAGGCGTTTTCGCGCAAGACCGATATCGAGCTGACGCGCGAAGATGTCACGAGCTGGGATTTCGAAGAGATTCCCGAACAGGTGCGTTCCGAAGGCGGCCTGATGGCCTTTCCGGCGCTGGTCGATCTTGGCGATGCGGTGGCCTTGCGCGTGTTCGAGCGCCGCGACGAAGCCAGGGCGGCGCATATCAAGGGCGTGGAGCGCCTGCTGCGCCACGCGCTGTCCAGCGACATCAAGCAGGCGCGCCGCCGCTTGCCGATTTCCAATGGCATTTCCCTGAAGTACGCGCCGCTGGGCAGCGTGGATGGTTTGCGCGAAGACCTGGTCGAAGGCGGCTTCGACGATTTTCTCCAGACGCAGGATCTCAACGTGCGTAGCGCCGCCACGTTCGAGGTGCTGCGCATGCATGCCGCGCGCGAGTTGTTCGCCGCGGCGGTGGAGCGCTTGAAGCTGGCCGAACCAATCATCGAAGCGCAGGCCGAACTCAAGCCCTGGTTGCAGCCGCCGTTGATGGGTTTTGCGCGCGCCAGCTACGACGACCTGCGCGAACAACTGGACGGGTTGCTCGCGCCCGGTTTCCTGCGCGAGCTGTCGACCGCGCGGCTCGCGCATTTTCCACGCTACCTCAAGGCGATGCGGCTGCGCGCCGAACGCTTGCGCCAGGATCCGAGCAAGGATCAGCAGCGCATGCTGCAGGTGCTGCCGTACTGGCGCGAGTATCTCAACCATCGCGCCACGGGCGACGAGGCGCTGGACGAGCTGCGCTGGCTGATCGAGGAATGGCGGGTGTCGCTGTTCGCGCAGGAATTGAAGACCGCCGAACCGGTGTCCCCCAAGCGCCTGGCGAAGGCGCTGGAAACCCTGCGCCAAGCGTAGGTTGGGGTGCAAACCCCAACATCCGGAACCTACATGGGTCGCGATGTTGAGGTTCGCACCCCAACCTGCGGGTGTGCTGCGTTATGCTCGGCGAACATCACGAACACCCTGATCTCATGGTTCACGCCACCACCACCGCAAGCCACTTGGCGGCGTGGCAGTCACGGGCCGGCACGCTGCCCCCGATACTGGCCGACGCGCTGGCGGCGTGCGCGCAAAACGGGGTGAACGAACGCGAATGCGGTGACGTGCTCGATCTGCTCGCCATGCTCGGCTGCGATGCGCAGACCCAGGCGGCGGCGCTCTGGTTCGAACTGTCGCGCACGCATCCGCTGGCGTGGGAACAGCGCGCGGCAGCGCTCCCGGACGAACTCCAGCGCCTGGTCGCCGGCCAGCAGGCGGCGGAGCGCGTATGGGCCCTGCACGCGCAGCGCCCGCCGCAAGGCGGTTCCGAAGGCCTGCGGCGCCTGCTGCTGGCGATCATCCGCGACGTGCGCGTGGTGTTCATCCTGCTGTCGCGCCAGCTCGCCCGCATGCGCGCGGCGGGCAGCCTGCCGGAAGAGGAACGGCAGGAACTGGCGCGGCTCACCCGCGACATCCATTCGCCGCTGGCCAACCGGCTCGGCATCTGGCAATTGAAGTGGGAGCTGGAAGACCTCGCCTTCCGTTACCTGCAACCGGACACTTATAAGCGCATCGCCAAGCTGCTGGACGAACGCCGCAGCGATCGCGAATCCTTCATCCGCGAGACCCTGGCCGAACTGGGCGGCGCGTTGCGCGATGCGGACATCCATGCCGACCTGGCCGGGCGCCCCAAGCACATCTACTCCATCTGGAAAAAGATGCAGCGCAAGGCGGTGGAGTTTTCCGATCTCTATGACATCCGCGCCGTGCGCGTGCTGGTCGATTCGGTGGCCGACTGCTACGCCGCGCTCGGCATCGTGCATGCGTTGTGGCCGCATCTGCCCGGCGAATTCGACGACTACGTCGCGCGTCCCAAGAGCAACGGCTATCGCTCGCTGCATACGGCGGTGATCGGCCCGCACGGCAAGACGCTGGAAGTACAGATCCGCACGCACGAGATGCACCGCGCCAACGAACTGGGCGTGGCCGCGCACTGGCGTTACAAGGAAGGCGGCAGCGGCGATGCGGATTTCGAGGCGAAGATCGCCTGGATGCGCAAGCTGCTGGAACCGCGCAACGACGAAGGCGAGCTGGCCGCCGAACTGCAGACCGAACTGCTGGAAGACCGCGTCTACGTGCTCACACCCAGGGGCGAAGTGGTCGACCTGCCGCACGGCGCGACCGTGCTCGATTTCGCCTACCACGTGCACACCGAAGTGGGCCATCGCTGCCGTGGCGCGAAGGTCAACGGGCGCATCGTGCCGCTGACGCATCAACCGCACAGCGGCGATCGCGTAGAGATTCTCACCACCAAGGTGGCCGAACCGCGGCGCGACTGGCTGTCGCCGCATCACGGTTATCTGCACACCAGCCGCGCGCGCGACAAGGTGCGCGCATGGTTCCGGCGCAGCGCGCACGAAGCCAATCTCGCCGCCGGCCGCGCACTGCTGGAGCGCGAGCTCAAACGCCTGGCGCTGCCGGAGGTGGACGTCGCCAAACTGCCGGCGCTGGTCCATCTGCAGACACTGGACGAATTCCTGGTCGGGCTCGCGCTGGGCGAGATCAGTCCGGGGCAGGTGGCGCGCGTGCTGCAGGAATCGCAACAGCCGGCCGAACCCGCGCCCAGCGCGCCGCATCCCACCGCGCGCCCGGCCGTGTTCGATCACAGCGCCATCACCATCGAGGGTGTCGGCAACCTGCTCACCGTGCTGGCCAAATGCTGCCAGCCCTTGCCCGGCGATCCGGTACGCGGCTTTATCACGCGCACGCGCGGCGTTTCCGTGCATCGCGCCAACTGCGCCAGCCTGGCGCGCCTGGCGCGGCGCGATCCGGACCGGGTGATCGAGGTGAACTGGGGCCATGCCGACGCGCAGGCCTACGAGGTCACCATCCAGCTCAACGGGTACGACCGCAAAGGCCTGCAGAAGGACGTGGTCGGCGTGATCAGCAACGCCAATGTCGGCATCATCGCCTCCAGCAGCCGGCTGTTCCCGCGCACCGGCGAGGTGGAGATGCGCTACACGCTGCGTGTGCGCGATTTCGAGCAGCTTTCGACCCTGCTGGACCGGCTGGCGATCCTGCCCAACGTGGTGGAGGCGCGCAGGGTGGGCGCCGGCTGAACGCAACTTTTCGCTGCCGGTCCCTGTCATCAGCTCAATGCTAAGCTGAACGTCTTCACCTGTTAGCTCGCGAGCCATGAGCGGAAACCGCGATTTCAACGACCCGGGCAACTCCGGCCGGACCGAACCGAAGCTGGGCAACCTGGACCAGTTGCACGGGCCGCAACCGCCCGTCGAACCGGACGACGGCCTGCCGCGCATCCAGGTGGAGCCCGCGTATCGGCGCGGCGAACCCAACGGCCGGGATCCGTATCGCAAACGCCATCGCTGGATATTGCCGACGCTGATCGTGGTGCTGCTGGCGGCGGTCGGCGGCCTGTGGTTCAACCAGACCCGCCTGCGCAGCCTGGTGCCGCGCACCGATTTCGACGACGTGCTGCATCGCGCGCAAGTGGCGCTGCAGGCCGGCCATCTGGACGGCACCGACGGTACCAGCGCGCGCGAGCTGTTCGAAGCGGCGCGCGCGCTCGAGCCGGACAACGATGCCGCGCGCCAGGGCCTGAACGACGTCGGCCGCGCCGAGGTGGCGCGCGCGGATGCCGCCGTGCACGCCGGCAATCTCACCGAAGCGAACCAGGCCTTGACCAACGCGCGCGAACTGCTCGGCGGTGGCAGCGACGTGGACCGCCTGGCGCAGGCCATCGCCAAGGCGCAGGTGTCGTCGGGCCAGACCGACACCTTGATCGTCCAGGCGCAACAGGCGCTCAGCCAGAACAAGCTCGATGGTCCCGATGGCGCCGCCGCGCTCTACCAGCGCGTGCTCAGCGCCGAACCGGACAACGCGGTGGCGCGCCACGGCATGGACCAGGTCGGCGACGCGATGGCCGCGCAAATCCAGAAGGCGTTGAGCGCGAACGACGTCGCCAGCGCATCCGCCGGCATCGATCGGCTTGCGGCCGTGCTGCCGAACTATGCACAACTGCCCAACCTGCGCGCCTCGCTTTCCGCGCTGCAGGCGCAAGCCAACAGCGCGTTGAACGACGCCATCAATCAAGGCAACGATGCCTTGCGCGGCGGACGCATTGCCGGCGACGGCAACGACACCGCGCTGGCGCATTTCAAGGCCGCACTGGCGATCGATCCGAACAACGCGCAGGCCAAGGTCGGGCTTGGACAAGTCGCGCAGGCACTGACGGTGCAGGCGAATGCGGCGATCGATGCGGGCGATGCCGAGCACGCGAAGCAGTTGCTCGATCAGGCCGAAACGCTGGCGCCCGGATCGGCCGACCTGGTTGCGGCACGCGCGCGTCTGGCGCAGGCACCGGCGGCGCAACCGATCGAAACGCAGCCTCCTGCCGCAACCGAAAACGCTGCGACCGCAACCGACAAAACGCCCGCCGTTCGCAAGCAGGAACAGGAACAAGACACCGCACCGCCGCCGCAACCGGCGTTGACCGGCCAGCAGCAGGTGCAAGTGGCCGATATGGTCAGCCGTGCGCGGCAAGCGGCGGCGCGTGGCGACATCATGTCGCCGCCCGGCGATTGCGCCTACGACCTTTATCGCGGCGCGCTCGCCATCGACGGCAACAATCCCGAAGCGCTGTCCGGATTGCAGAGTCTGCCAGGCCAGGTGCAGCAGCAATTCAACCAGGCGTTGCGCGCCGGCAATCTCAAGAAGGCCGGCAGCCTGCTCGATGCGCTCGACAATCTCGAACCGGGTGACGCGGCCTTGTCGATCTCGCGCCAGCGCCTGGCGTATGCCTGGATCGATCAGGCCGAGCAGCAGTTCGACAGCGGCGATCGCAACAACGCCGCCTCGTCGCTGGAGCAGGGACGGAACCTGCTGCCGAACGATCCGCGCGTGCGGGAGCTGGTGGCGCGCATGCAGGCGGGTCGATGACGGTATTGGTGTTTGGCGGCAGCAGCCAGATCGGCCACTACCTGCTGCCCTTGCTCGCCGCGCGCGACGAGCCGGTGCTGGCCGTGAGCCGTGCTGCGCATGCTCCGGCGCAAAACGTGACGTGGCTCGCCGGTCGTCTTCCTGATGCCGTGCCGATGGTCGAGGACATATCGGCCATTTTCAGCTTCGGTCCCCTGAATCATCTTGCCGACTGGTTGCAACAGGCCGAACTGCCGCATGCGCCGCGCGTGGTGGCGGTCAGTTCGATGAGCGCCGATAGCAAGCGCGATTCGGAAGTGGGTACGGAGCGCGAGCTATCCCAATTGATTCGCGACAGCGAAGCGGCGCTGGCGAACGCCTGTGAAAAGCACGGCAGCGCCTGGACCGTGCTGCGCCCCACGCTGGTTTACGGCGCCGGCATGGATAAAAGCCTCACCCCGATGGCGCAACGCGCGATGCGCACGCGGGTGTTTCCGCTGCCTGCCGGCGCTGGCCTGCGTCAGCCGGTGCACGCACAGGATCTGGCCCATGCCGCGCTTGCCGCGCTGGATCACGCCGGCGCGGCAGGCAGGATCCTCGCCATCGGCGGCGGCGAGCGGCTGCCGGTAGGCGAAATGTTCGCGCGTGTGCGCCGCAGCCTGCCGGTCGATACGCTGCCTCTGCCGCTGCCGGCCTGGTTGCTGCGCACCGCGCGCCGCAGCGTGGGCAAGCTGCGCGGACCGCTGAGCCGACTGGACGCGGATCTCATTGCCGACAATACGGAAGTGACGCGGCTGCTGGGCGTGCAGCCGCGCCCGTTTCGCCCCGACGCCGACTGCTGGCGCGCTCCCGCGTAGGTTGGGGCGCAAACCCCAACATCGCCATCTGCATGCATCCCTAAGTTGGGGTTTGCCCCCCAACCTACGCGGGTTTGCCGCGTGAATTGCCCGTCGAATAGCCCCGCAATGCCCGCGCCAGGCCATTTTCAGCAGGCCTGCGTTCATCCGTCCGCCGGGTGGCGCCCCCTATGATCCCGACACACCGATCCGCCATCCCCTACATCTGGATACATCTTGGACGCTCTGAGCCGAATCCGATCGATCGCACGCGCGTGCTGGCCCTGGCTGCGCATTCCGTTCTGGGTTTGCACGGGCCTGTTGTTCGGGTTTCTGCTGCCGTACTCGCTGATCCTCAACCAGCGCGTGCAGAACCGCTTCAACGATCTGGTGTTCGCGGTGCCCACGCGCATCTATTCGCAGCCGCTGCGCCTGGCCAGCGGCGTGCCGATGAACCCCGGCACGCTGGAAGTGGAGCTGACCTTTTCCGGCTACGTCAGCGACGGCCACGGCGACGTGCCGGGCAGTTGGGCGAAGAAGGGCAGCACCTATTTCATTTCCTCGCGCGGCTACGCCGGGCCTGACGGTGGCGAGCTGCCCAAGCACATTCGTGTCGTGCTCGGTAACGGCATCGTGCAGTCGGTAAGCGACTTAGGTTCCGGCAAGGCGCTGAGCGAAGCGCACCTGGATCCGGCGCGCATCGCCACCGTGTACGGCGCCAAGCAGGAAGACCGCAGCTATGTGCAGTTGAACGACGTGCCGCCGCTGCTGGTGGCCGGCTTGCAGGCGGTGGAGGATCGCGACTTCAAGCATCACATCGGCGTGGATTTCACCGCGATCCTGCGCGCGCTGTTCGCCGACCTGCGCGCGGGCCACACCGTGCAGGGCGCGTCCACGCTCACGCAGCAGCTGGTGCGCAATCTGTTCCTCAATCGCGAACAGACCATGGGGCGCAAATTGAACGAAGCGCTGATGGCGATCCTGCTGGAGATGCATTACAGCAAGGCGCGCATCCTGGAGGCCTACGTCAACGAGGTGTTCCTCGGCCAGCAGGGCAACCAGGCTGTGCACGGTTTTGCGGCCGGCGCGGAGTTCTATTTCGGCCGGCGCCTGGATTATCTGCGCCCACAGGAAATGGCCTTGCTGATCGGCCTGGTGAAAGGCCCCAGCCAGCTTGACCCGCGCCGCTATCCGGATCGCGCGCTGGCGCGGCGCAACCTGGTGCTGGACACGTTCGCCACCACCGGCTTGCTCACGCCGGAGCAGGCGCGCGCCGCGAAACAGACGCCGCTGGGTGTGATCACGGACGGCCAGTTGCCGCACAACCGTTTCCCCGCCTTCATGGAACTGGTGCGCCAGCAGATCACCAACGATTTCGATGAAGACACGCTGCGCCAGGGCAACCTGTCGATCTTCACCACGCTCGATCCGGCCACGCAGCTGTATACCGAGCAGGCGCTCAGCACCGCCATCAACAACCTGGGCAAGCGCGGCGAAGACACGCAAGGCGCCGGCGTGGTGACCGATGCGAAAACCGGCAGCGTGCTCGCCGTGGTCGGCAGCAAGTTCCCCGACGAGCAGGGCTTCAATCGCGCGCTGGATGCGCAGCGGCCGATCGGCTCCACCATCAAGCCGTTCGTCTACATGGTGGCGCTCACCCAGCCCGATCGCTGGAACCTCGCCACGCAACTGGACGATTCGCCGATCAGCATGAAGCAGCCCGACGGCAGCTGGTGGACGCCGCACAACGACGACAACCAGAGCCACGGCATGGTGCCGATGGTCGATGCGCTGGCCAATTCCTGGAACCTCGCCACCATTCACCTGGGCATGTCGGTGGGCGTGCCGCGCATCAAGGCGTTCCTGGATTCGTTCGGGCTGACCCAGATCCAGCCCGGCCCGTCGCTGCTGATCGGTGCGGTGGACCTGTCGCCGCTGCAGGTCACGCAGTTGTACCAGTACATCGCATCCGATGGCCATGCCTTGCCGTTGCTGGCGGTGAGCGGCGTGGTCGACGGCAACGGACGCACCATCAAGCGCTACGAGGTGGAAGCCGGCAAGGGCGAATACCAGCCCGCGGTGCGCCTGATGACCTGGGCGATGCAGCAGGTAGCCACCTATGGCACGGCCAAGTCGCTGGCCGAAGGCAGCCTGGCTTCCTTGCATGCGGCCGGCAAGACCGGCACCAGCAACGACCTGCGCGACAGCTGGTTCGCCGGCTTCACCGGCGACCGCCTGGCGGTGTTCTGGATGGGCCGCGACGACAACAAGCCCAGCCATCTGTGGGGTTCCACCGGCGGCTTGCGCGCATGGCAGGAACTGTTCCGCAAGCTGCCCACCCTGCCGCTGTCCCCGGCGCCCGGCGAAGGCCTGGAAATGGCCTGGATCAACCCGGCCGATGGCCGCCGCAGCGACCCGGCCTGCTCGGGCGCCAAGCAGGTGCCGGTGATTGCCGGTACCCTATCCACCGATTCGGAAGGGTGCTTCTGGCAAAAGATCGGCAATTTCTTCGGCTCCGGCCAGAACGCCGCCTCCTCTTCCGATACGCCAACCACCAACAGCAATCAGTAATCGCATGACCACGTCGTATCGTCCGTTCCGTCTTCTGTTGCCCGCCGCGCTCGCGGGTATGCTTGCCGCCTGCGCGCAACCCGCGCCCGAAGCGCCCAAGCCGCCGCCGCCGGGCAAATCCAATGTGGCGATGGTGAGCGAGATCCGCGCCGCCGGTGAGCGCGACAAGTCGGTGATCAACGTGCATCCGCTGATCGATCCGGGCATCGCCGCCCTGCAGGACGCCGCGCGCCAGGACGAGCGCAACGGCAACTACAAAGACGCCGCGGCCAAGCTCGATCAGGCGCTCAAGCGCAATCCCGACGCGCCCGACGTGCTGCAGGACCGCGCCGAGGTCGCCATCTACCTGGGCGATTTCCAGCTGGCCGAAAAGCTTGCGCACCAATCGTGGACGCTCGGTTCCAAGCAAGGTCCGTTGTGCGCGCGCAACTGGCAGACCATCGTGGAGATTCGCCGGCAGGCCAACGATCAGGCCGGCGCCGAGTCGGCGAGCAAGTGGGTCGGCGAGTGCCGCGAGCCTGGGGTGCAGCGGCTTTAACGTAGGTTGGGGTTTGCACCCCAACCTACGCTCGCCGGAATGACCATCACGCAGCAGGGGGCGACTTTGCGGATCAATGAAACGCCACGGATCGGCCTGGTCGGCAGCCAGGGTGCGTACGGTCGTTGGCTGCGCCGCTTCTTCGAAGATCGCATGGGCTTGCACGTCGTCGGCCGCGATCCGTACGGCGACACGGCGCTGTCCGAACGCGCCTTGATCGAAGCGGTCGACGTGCTGATCTTCTGCGCGCCGATCCGCCAGACGCCCGCCGTCATTGGCCATTACATCGAACAGGCCGCCGGCATCGAGCGCCGGCAACTGTGGCTGGACATCACCTCGATCAAGGCGGCGCCGGTAGCGGCCATGCTCACCTCGCAAGCCGAAGTGGTGGGCCTGCATCCGATGAGCGCCGCACCCAAGGCCGCCACCTTGCGCGGCCGCGCGATGGTGGTGTGCGAGGCACGCTTGGACACATGGCGAACGTGGCTGGAGCAATTCCTGGCCGCCAGCGAAGCCGATTGCGTGCGTGCCGAAGCCGAGCAGCACGATCGCATCATGGCGCTGGTGCAGGGCATGGTGCATGCGACGCATATGGCGCAGGGCGCGGTGCTGCGGGAACTGGCGCCAGCCGTGGGCGGTTTCGAGGGCATCCGTCCGTTCGGTTCCGTAGGCTATGAACTGGATGGCGCGGTAACGCGACGCATACTTGCCAGCAATCCGGCGATCTATCAGGACATCCAGTTCGAGAATCCCTATGTTGCACCCATGCTCGAACGCCTGGCCGCGCATATCGATGGCCTGCGTGACCTGGTGCATCAAGGCGATGACGCCGCGCGCACACGCATGCGCGAGACCTTGCTGGAGCAAAGCCGCGCGTACATGGGCGAGCACGCCGTGGCCGAAGGCAGCTACGCCTTCGAACGCCTCGGCTATCTGCTCGCCGATCTGCATGAGCCACGCTACATCAGCGTATTCCTGCCACTCGATCAGCCTGGCTCGCTGCGCGCGCTGTTGTCCGTGTTCGAACAGCGCAGCATCAATCTCGATTCCATCCATTCCTCGCGCAGCGCGGATGGCGAGCTGCTGTTTCGCATTGGCCTGAGCAGGGATTGCAACATGAGTGCGCTGCTCGATGCGATCGACGCGATCGAGCGTGAAGCGATCGGCCGTGTCGTGGAGGCCGCCGGCGCCGAGGCGTGACATCGCGCCATGACCGCGGCGCTTTTCCGTTCCGCCCGGCGCGGGCCTGCGCCATACTGTGCCGATGACCGACCCCGACGACATCGGCGCATTACTCGGCGCCGACGGCCCGTTTGCCCGCGAATTGCCCAACTTCGCCCCGCGCCCTGCGCAGCAGGCGATGGCGCGCGCGGTGCAGCATGCCATTGCCGAATGCGAGACGCTGATCGCCGAGGCGGGCACGGGTACGGGCAAAACCTATGCGTACCTGGTGCCGGCGATGTTGTCCGGCGAACGGGTGATCGTCTCGACTGGTACCAAGGCGCTGCAGGACCAGTTGTTCTTTCGCGACATTCCCAAGGTGCGCTCGGTGCTCGGCGCGCGCTTGAATATCGCCCTGTTGAAGGGGCGCGCGAATTATCTGTGCCTGTACCGCCTCGACCAGACCGTGCGTGAAGGCTCCAGCATGGACCGCAACCAGGCCACCCAGCTGGCATCGATCCGCGCATGGTCGGCACGCACGCGCCGCGGCGATCGCATGGAGCTGGCGGAAGTGCCGGAGGATTCCTCGCTGTGGCTGCGCGTCACCTCCACGCCGGAGAATTGCCTGGGCGTGGAATGTCCGTTCTACGACGATTGCCACGTGATCACCGCGCGCCGCGAAGCGCAGGAAGCCGATCTGGTGGTGGTCAATCATCATCTGCTGTTCGCCGACCTCGCCTTGAAGCAGGAAGGCTTCGGCGAAATTCTGCCTGGCGCGCAGGCGTTCATTCTGGACGAGGCGCATCAGATTCCGGAACTCGCCGGCCAGTTTTTTTCGCAAAGCATCAGCGCGCGCCAGCTCACCGAACTGGCGCAGGATGCATTGGCCGAATGCAACGGCGTGACCGGCGCCATCGGTTTGATATTGGAGCCGGTCGAGGCCGTGCAGGAAGCGGTACGCAAGCTGCGGCTGGCGCTCGACACGCTGCCTGCGCGCGGTCCGTTCCATGAACTGCTGCGGCGCGATGGTGTGCCGGCCGCATTGCGCGACCTGGGTGACGTGCTGGCGGCGCTGACCGATGCGCTGGCGTCGCAAGCCGAGCGTTCGCGCGGCCTGATGAACGTGCATGAGCGCGCCACGCATCTGAGCGAACGCCTGGACCGCGTTGCCGAAACCTCCTCCGAACAGGACGTGCGCTGGTACGAACTGTTTCCACGCGGCTTCGCCCTGCATGCCACGCCGCTGGATCTTGCCGCACCGCTGCGTGCGATGCGCGAGCTCACACATGCGGCGTGGATACATACCTCGGCCACGCTATCGGTCGCAGGGCAGTTCGATCACTTCGCGCGCCAGCTGGGCCTGGACGACCCTCAGACGCTGAGCCTGGAAAGTCCCTTCGATTACGCGCAGCAAGCGCTGTGCTATATGCCGGAGGGTCTGCCCGATCCGGCCGCGCGCGATTACACCGATCGCGTGATCGACGCGACGCTGCCGGTGCTGGAAGCGTCCAACGGCCGTGCGTTCCTGTTGTTCACTTCGCATCGCGCCTTGCGGCGCGCGGCGGAATTGCTTGCCGATCGCGTGCCGTGGCCGTTGTTCGTGCAAGGCAGCGCGCCGCGCCATCAATTGCTGGAGGATTTCCGCGCCAGCGGCCATGGCGTGCTGCTGGGCGCGGCCAGTTTCTGGGAAGGCGTGGACGTGGCCGGCGAAGCGCTGTCGGTGGTGATGATCGACAAGCTGCCGTTTGCCGCACCGGACGATCCGGTGTTGCAGGCGCGCCTGGAATCGCTGGAGCAGGCCGGCATCAACCCCTTCATGGGCTGGCAGGTGCCTTCGGCGGTGATTGCGCTGAAACAAGGGGCAGGGCGCCTGATTCGCGACGTGCACGATCGTGGCGTGCTGGTATTGTGCGATCCGCGCCTGACCAGCAAGGGTTACGGCAAGCTGTTCCTCAACAGCCTGCCGCCGATGCCGCGTACGCGCGATGTCGGTGCCGTGCGCAGTTTCTTCGATCGCCCGTAACGCGAGAAGTTGCGTAGGTTGGGGTGCAAACCCCAACATCAGTATCTGTGTGCATGGCGATGTTGGGGTTTGCACCCCAACCTTCAAAACGGGCGTTGCAGGCTGCGTTTGAAGCGCTTCGTGCAGAACGGGGACAGAAACGTCGCACATGTGCGCGCTGCCACGCGCGTATGCATGTGCGTGAGTGAAAGACTACGCCGCGCGCAGCACGCGGCTATACGCGTGCACTTCATCCACCAGCACTTTCACGTGCTCCGGATCGACTTCCGGCGTCACGCCGTGTCCAAGGTTGAACACGTGCCCGGGATGATTGCCGTAGCTGTCCAGCACACGCCGCACTTCGCGCCGGATCACTTCGGGATGGGCGCGCAGCACGGCCGGATCGAGATTGCCTTGCAGCGCCACCTTGCCGTACACCGCCTTGCGCGCGTCGGCCAGGTCGATGGTCCAGTCCACGCCGAGCGCCGCGCAACCGGTCGCCGCCATCTCGGCGAGATGGCGGTTGGCGCCCTTGGAGAACAGGATCAGCGGCAGGTCGCGTGCGTGCGCGTCGCGCTTCAATGCGTCGACCACCTGCGCCAGATAGCGCAGCGAAAATTCACGGAAGGCCGCGGGGCCGAGCAGGCCACCCCAGGTGTCGAAGATCATCAGCGCCTGCGCGCCGGCGGCGGCCTGCGCGCTGAGATATGCGGCCACCGAACGGGCGAGCGTGTCGAGCAGGCTGTGCGCAAGCGCCGGATCGTCCCAGCACATCGCCTTGACGGTGGCGAAATCGCGCGAGCCTTCGCCTTCCACCATGTAGCAGGCGAGTGTCCAGGGGCTGCCGGAAAAACCGATCAGCGGCACACGGCCGGCGAGTTCGCGGCGGATCACGCGCACGGCGTCCATCACGTAGCGCAGTTCGCTTTCCATGTCCGGCACGCCCAGTCGTTCCACGTCGGCGCGCGTGCGCACCGGATGCGCGAACTGTGGGCCTTCGCCTTGCGCGAACGACAAGCCAAGGCCCATCGCATCCGGAATGGTGAGGATGTCGGAGAACAGGATGGCCGCATCCAGGTCGTAGCGATCCAGCGGCTGCAGCGTGACTTCGCAGGCCAGTTCGGGATTGGTCGCAAGCGCCATGAAGCTGCCGGCTTTTGCGCGCGTGGCGCGGTATTCGGGCAGGTAGCGGCCGGCCTGGCGCATCACCCATACGGGCGTGGTGTCGACCGGCTCGCGGCGCAGCGCGCGCAGGAAGCGATCGTTCTTGAGCGTTGCTGACATGTTTTATCGGCGTCCGTAAGGGCCATCGACCCCTTGCGCAAAGACCACGCGATAGCCGCGCTTGAGCTGGGCGTCGCGCACTTTCTCGAAAGCGGCGATGGCTTCGTCGCGTTCCAGGTATTGATCGCGCTTGAGCGTGGCGCGGCCGCCCTGCGTGCCGGACTCGCGGTACAGCGTCCAGCCGCCGAGCAGATCCTGCTCCAGCACGATCTGAACGTAGCGCGGCGGTTCGGCCGAGGCTGGCATGGTTTGCAGATAGAGGCGCATGGCGTCCCGGGTTGATGGTACGGCTACACAAGCGTTCCAGTCGGCCATTCTAGAGGGGGGAGAGGCCAGTAGCGAGGGCGTGGAGCATCGGCAGGTTCGGCTTCGCCGCAGCCCAGCCTGCAAGGTTTACGCCCCTGCGCATGCTTCACGCAGTACCGCCAGCACGTCCGCCTCGTTCACGCCGGACACGATCTCCGCCCGACCGATGCCGCGCCACAGGATCAGCCGCAGCGTGCCGGCGGTGTTCTTCTTGTCCAGCCGCATCAAGGCCAGCAATGGCTCCGGATCGAAACCTGGCGGCACGGTGGTCGGCAGGCCGGTGGCGTGCAGCAGGCGTTCCAGCCGCACGGTATCGGCGTGTGCGCTCATGCCCAGGCGCTCGGACAGGCGCGCGGCCAGCAGCATGCCCACCGCCACGCCTTCGCCGTGCAGCAGGGTGGTGTAGTGGCCGGCTGTCTCCAGCGCGTGGCCGAAGGTATGGCCGAGGTTGAGCAGGGCGCGTTCGCCTTGCTCGGTTTCGTCGCGCGCCACCACGCCGGCCTTGTAGCGCACCTTGGTGGCGATGGCCTGCACCAGCGCGGTTTCCTCGCGCGCGGCCAGCGCATCGGCGTGGTGTTCCAGCCACGCGAAAAAGGGTTCGTCGCCGATCGCCGCGCCCTTGATCACTTCGGCCAGGCCGGCGCGGTATTCACGCACGGGCAGGCTGTCCAGCGTGCCGATATCGGCCACCACGGCGCGCGGCTGGTGGAACGCGCCGACCAGGTTCTTGCCGGCTGGAAGATTCACGCCAGTCTTGCCGCCGACGGAGGAATCCACCATCGACAACAAGGTGGTCGGCATCTGGATGAAGTCGATGCCGCGCATCCAGCAGGCCGCAGTGAAACCGGCCAGATCACCCACCACACCGCCGCCCAGGGCGATCACGCAGGCATCGCGCGTGGCGCCGAGCGTGCCCAGCGCTTCGAGCGCGAGCCCCACGTTGGCGAAACTCTTGTGCGCCTCGCCGTCATCGAGCAGGAACGACAACCAGCGCAGGCCGCCCAGCCCACGCGCCACGCGTTCCAGGTACAACGGCGCGACGGTGCGATTGCTGATCACCAGTGCATGCTTGCCGCGCAATGCCGCGCGCCACCGCGCGTGGTCGTCGAGCAGCCCGCGGCCGATCCATACCGGATAGCTGCGTTGGCCCAGCGTGACGTCGATGGTTTGCGCGGGAAGGGTGGTGGTCATGCTCATGCGGCTTGTCGGTTCCAGTGCTGATCGACCAGGGCGATACAGCGTTCGCTCGCCGCGGCCACGCCCTCGTGTTCGTGGCTGGGCGCAATGATCAGGTCGGCGGTTTCCTGGTAGAGAGGGGTGCGTGCTTCGGCCATCGCCTGCAGCTTCTGCTGGCGATCGGCGTCGGCCAGCAGCGGGCGCGAGGTATCCAGCGCCAGCCGCTGCAATTGCACCGGCACCGTGGCTTGCAGCCACACCACGTAGCCGCGCTCGCGCAGCGTGCGGCGGTTGGCAGGATCGAGCACTGCGCCCGCGCCGGTGGCCAACAGCACGCCGCGCTGGCCGCTAAACTCCTCCAGCAGCGCACGTTCGCGCCGGCGAAAACCCGCCTCGCCTTCGATATCGAAAATGGTGCTGACGGACACACCGGTGGCGCGCTCGATTTCCTGGTCGAGATCGAAAAACGGCAGGCCGTAGCGTGCGGCGAGCTGCCGGCCGATCGACGTCTTGCCGGCGCCGGTGGGGCCGATCAGGAACAGGTTGCACGAAGGGTTCATGCGTGGATATTAGCAAGGGAGCCTATCCCAGGGTGGATGGATGGCCGAACGAATCTTGATCGCCGGTTGCGGCGATTTGGGCGAGCGCGTCGCGCGCCTGCTGTTGCAGCGGGGCGATGAGGTGTATGCCCTGCGCCGCCATCCGCCGGAGGATGACCACGGCATTCGCTGGCTGGCGGCGGACTTGACCTGTACGGAAACACTTGCCGCGCTTCCGTCCGGTATCCAGCAGCTGGTGTATCTGCCGGCTTCAAAGACGCGCGAACCGGACGCCTATCGCGCGGTGTACCTGGACGGACTGCGCAACGTGCTCGGCGCGTTGGATGGCGCATCGCTGAAACGCGTGCTGTTCGTTTCTTCCAGCGGCGTGTACGGCGAGCACGGCGACGAATGGGTGGACGAAACCACGCCGCCCGCGCCGCAGGGTTTCAACGGCCAGGTGTTATGCGAAGCGGAGCAGTGGCTGGCGCATCAGCCGATCGAGACGGTGGCGCTGCGCCTGGCCGGTCTGTATGGGCCTGGACGATTGCAACTGATCCATCGTCTGCGTGCAGGGCAGATGCGTGCGCCGCGCGTGCAGCGGCATTGGGCCAATCGCATGCATGTCGAGGATGCCGCCGCGGCGATCGTGCATCTGCGTGGTCTGCGCGATCCGCAGCACGTCTACGTGGGCGTCGACGATACGCCGTTGCCGCTGGATGTTCTCTATGATCATCTGGCCGCGTTGATTGGCGCGCCGCCGGTGGCGGACGGGCCTGGTCCGGCGGGCATCGGCAGCAAGCGGCTCAGCAATGCGCGGCTGCGCGCCAGTGGCTTTCAGTTGCGCTGGCCGGATTCGCGTGAGGGGTATGCTGCCTGTTTGCGGGACAAGCCGGCGAGCTAGTGCGGTGTCTCAAAAATAACTTCAATTAATTGAAGTTATTTTTGAGACGCCGCACTACATCTGCTTCGGTGCCGCGTGTGGCTCGGCGCTCTGCGTGGTCAGGTGTTCTTCGATGCCGTATTTGATCAGGTCGGCGTCGCGATGGATGCCGAGCTTGCGCATGGCGCTCATCTTCTGCGTGCTGACGGTCTGCTTGCTGCGATGCAGGCGCACGGCGATTTCGCTGATGGTGAGGCCGGATACGAACAGCCGCACCACTTCCAGTTCGCGCGAGGACAGCTGGCGCGTGCGCGAACCGGATGCGCCGCCCTGGATGCCGTGGCGATGCACGATCGCCTCGATGCCAGGAGAGAGATAGCGCTTGCCGGCGAGCGCGGCGTACAGCGCGGTGGTGAGGTATTCCAGCGGATCGGCCTTGCTCAGGATGCAGCTGACGTTCTGCGCCAGCAGCGAGCGGATCACGTCGGCGTTGCCGAGCATCGTCAGCACGATCAGGCGAACGTCCGGAAACTGCTCGCGCAGCAGGCCGAACAGCGTGATGCCGTCGCCATAGCTGCCGCCGGGCATGGCGTAATCGGAAATGATCACGTCGACCGGCTGGCTTTGCAGCAGTTCGACCAGGGCGGTGGAATTGGCCGCCGCGCCGACGATGCGGATATCGGCCTGTCCCTCAAGCTCATGGGTGAGGCCGGCCAGCAGCAGGGGGTGATCGTCCGCGATCGCCACCCTGATGGTGCGTTCGGTGGAAGATGCGGCGTCGGTGGCGGGTTTCGTGGACATGGGGCGCAGTCATGAGTGGGTATGGTCACGCTGCGGGTGCGCCATGGATCGTTCGGCGGTGACGCAGCGTCCGGTATGCATGCAGCGGAATGGCCATCAAGGCCGGCAACGGCAAGGGAAACCTGGCGAAGAGTCGATCGACGCTCGCGCTGCTGGCGTTGCTGTAGGTCGATTATGAGAAGGCGGCAAGGCCGAACGAATAGAACATTTCCGAAATGATTCGTCCGAATCGGCGTGCGCCGCGCGCGATGGGCGGGTTTCAGCTGTGGCTGAGGCCCATCACATGATGCTTCGTGTCGTATTCCACACAGGTGTCGGCCAGCACCGGCAAGGTGGCCAGGGCATGCCGGCTGAGGCGCTCGAAATGGGCGAGGAAGCGCCGCATCGCCGGCGCATCCATGGCCAGCGGCGCGCCGCGGGCAAGCAGTTCCTTTTCGGCGGCGCTGCGCCAGTCGCGCACGGCTTCCCAGTTCGGCGCCTGCAGCACGATCAAGGCATCCAGCTTGCGCCACAGCGGCTGATAGGCGCGCAACTGCTTGTTCACCCAGTGGCGCCAGCGGCCATCCGGGTCTTCGCTGCGTTCCAGCTCGTTGACCGGTTCTTCCAGCGCGCTTTCCAGTTGCGGCCGCAGGCCCAGCGCCCAGCCCTCCATCACCACCAGGCGCGGCGGACGGATCACGCGCGGCCAGCGTGAAGGCGGCGTGCGCGTGTCGCGGCCCTTGTCGAAGCGCGGCCAGGTCACCGGAAACTTGTCCGAAGCCTGGGGCAGGGCCGCCAGCACCGACAGCAGCAGTTCGATCTCGTGGGTGCCGGGCACGCCGCGTGTGCGCAGCAGCGGGTGCACTTGCTGGGCCAGGGCCTCGCGTTCGCTGCGCGAGTAGTAGAAATCGTCCAGCGAAAGAATTTCCGTCGGCCAGTCGCGGTGCTCGGCCTGGGTCTTGATCACCCGCGCGAGCGTGCTCTTGCCGCTTCCCTGCAGCCCCGACAGACCAAGTACATACGGCCGCTGCGTTCGCGCGATGCGGCCGGCGTAGTGATCCAGCAAGTGGCCGGCGAGGGCCTCGTTCTGCGTGCTAGCATCATCCTTCATCGCGTAATCATGACGTGCGCTGGCTACGATTCAAGACCCTATGCTCAAACCCGAGATCCTTGACACTTTCAACACCTTGCTGGATCAGGCCGTAGCCAGTGGCGATCCCGAGCCCAACGCCATGAACCTGTCCAGCGTGGATGCGGCCGGCCGTGTCAGCTCGCGCATCGTACTGCTGAAAGGGGCCGATCAGCGCGGCTTCCGCTTCTTCACCAATTACGAGAGCGACAAGGGCGTGCAGATCGACGACCACCCGCAGGTCGCCCTGTGCTTCCACTGGAAGCGCCTGCGCGAAGGCGTGCAGGTGCGGGTGGAAGGCACGGCGCGCAAGGTGACCGCGGAGGAATCGGATGCCTATTTCGCCACCCGTCCGCGCGGCAGCCAGATCGGCGCGTGGGCGTCGCTGCAATCGCAGACCCTGGCGGCGCGCGACACCTTCGAGCAGCGCGTCGCCCATTTCGAACAGCAGTTCGCCGAGCGCGACGTGCCGCGTCCACCGCATTGGGGCGGCTACGTGGTGGAGCCGGACATGATCGAGTTCTGGTATGGCGCCAACTTCCGCATGCACGAACGCGTGCGCTGGGATCGCCACGGCCAGACCTGGACCAGCCGCCTGTTGTACCCATGACCAGGAGCGCGCCATGAGCCGAGCCACGCCCGCGGAACATGTCGCGCAGAATGGTTTCACCGTGCATACGCGCGGCCGTGGCTTCAGCGAGATCACCGACAAGGTGGCCGAGCTGGTGTCGGCCAGCGGCGTGCACACCGGCATCGTCAACATCTTCACCACGCATACCAGCTGCTCGCTGCTGATCAGCGAGAACGCCGACCCGACCGTGCGCGCCGACCTGGAACGCTGGTTCACCCGAGCGGTGCCCGACGGCGACGCCATTTTCCAGCACGATGCCGAAGGCCCCGACGACATGCCTTCGCACGTGCGCGCGATCCTCACCGGCGTCAGCCTGACCCTGCCCGTGCATGGCGGCAAACCGCAGCTCGGCACCTGGCAGGGCATTTACCTGTGGGAGCATCGCGTGGATCCGCACCAGCGCAAGGTGACGGTGACGGTGCTGGGGCATTGACGAACCAACGCATGACAACCATCGATTCCTTTCCGCAACGCATCGTCTGCCTTACCGAAGAACCCACCGAAGTGCTCTACGCGCTGGGGGAGGAGCGCCGCATCGTCGGCATCTCGGGATTCACCGTTCGTCCCGCGCGTGCGCGCAAGGAAAAGCCGAAAGTATCGGCGTTCACCAGCGCGAAGCTCGGCGAGATTCTCGCGCTGGAGCCAGATCTGGTGATCGGCTTTTCCGATATCCAGGCGGATATCGCGCGCGAGCTGATCAAGGCGGGCGTCGAGGTGTGGATCAGCAACCACCGCAGCGTGCAAGGCATCCTCGCCTATATCCGCCGGCTTGGCGCGATGGTTGGCGCACACGACAAGGCCGAACGCTACGCGCAGCGCGCCGAAGCGCATCTGGCCGAAGTGCGTGCGACTGCCGCAGCGTGGCCGCGGCGGCCGAAGGTGTATTTCGAAGAATGGGACGAGCCGATCATCACCGGCATCCGCTGGGTAGCCGAACTGATCGGCATCGCCGGCGGCGAGGACGCGTTTCCGGAACTGGCGCGCGAATCGCTCGCCAAAAACCGCATACTTGCCGATGGCGGCGAAGTGGTGCGGCGCGCGCCCGACATCATTCTCGGTTCCTGGTGCGGCAAGCGCTTCCGCCCCGAACGCGTGGCGCAACGCACCGGCTGGGAGGCGATTCCCGCCGTGCAAAACGGCGACCTGTACGAAATCAAATCGCCGCTGATCCTGCAGCCCGGTCCGGCGGCGTTGTTCGATGGGCTAGATGCGATCCACCGCATCCTCGCCGAATGGGTGCGCAGGTTGGGTTAGCGCAGCGTAACCCAACAAATCGCGCCTCGAAGACGTTGGGTTACGCTGCGCTAACCCAGCCTACGCGCCTGCATTACCGCGCAAGACTCGCCCCAAAATCAAACAACGGATCGGCAATCAAGCGCATCGCCAGCAGCAACACGATGATCACCACGGTCGGCGAAAAATCCACGCTGCCTACGGTGAGTTTGCCGCGCAGCGGACGCACCAGCGGTTGCACGATGGTGTCGGCCAGCCGGTACAGCGGGTGATACGGATCGGGCGCGAACATGCTGAGCAGCGACCAGCCGATCACCACCACCAGATAGAACAGCAGCACGAAGCGCAGCAGGTCGGCCAGCGCGATCACCAGCAGGCTCAGCCACGGCGGCAGGAAACCGTCCAGCACCGAGATCAGCGTGCGCTCGACCAGGAAGGTGAGCAGCAATATCAACACCGCGGCCAGGTTGATGCGCCGCCAGTTCGGCAGCACGCGGCGGACCGGCGCCAGGATCGGATTGGTGTAGCGATACACGAACTGGCTGAGCGGATTGTGGAAATCCGCGCGATTGGCTTCGGCCAGCAGGCGGACCAGGAACAGCGTGGCGATCGCGCCGAACACGACCTGGACCAGCATGGCGAGGGCGCTGAGCAGATACGACATGGTTTATTCCTTGTCCAGCGCGGCGGCGAGTTCCGCCCCGCGTTGGGTGGCGGCGGCGACGGCCCTGGCCACCACGCGCGGCAACTGGTCGGCGCTGAAGCTTTCCAGCGCGGCCTGGGTGGTGCCGTTGGGCGAGGTGACGCGCTGGCGCAGCGTGGCCGGCGCCTCGTTGCTTTCCACCAGCATGCGGCCGGCGCCCAGGCAGGTTTGCGTGGCGAGGATGCGCGCGGTGTCGCGCGGCATGCCTTGCGCCACGGCGGCGTCTTCCAGCGCCTCGACCAGGGCGAAGAAGTAGGCCGGGCCGGAGCCGGACAGGGCGGTGACGGTATCCATCAGCGCTTCGTCGTCGAGCCAGCGGGTGATGCCGACCGCATCCAGGATGTGCTGCGCCTGTTCCCGCTGCTGCGGGGTCACGCGCAGGTTGGCGCACAGGCCGGTGGCGCCGGCGCCGATCAGGGCCGGCGTATTGGGCATGCAGCGCACGATCGGCAGCAGGTTGCCGAACCAGCGTTCCAACTGGTCGATGCGTACGCCCGCGGCGATGGAGATCAGCAGCGGCCGGTTGCGCTGCAAGGTGTCGCGCAGCTCGGTGTGGATGGCCGGCATCACCTGCGGCTTCACCGCCAGCACCAGCACGTCGGCCTCGGCCACGGCCAGCCGGTTGTCGTCGAAGGTGGCGACGCCGAAATCGCGTCCCAGGCTTTCACGCGCCTGCGCCTGGGGTTCGGCCACGCGCAGGTTGGCGGCTGGTGCGCCGGTCTTGAGCAGGCCGCCGATCAGGCTCCGTGCCATGTTGCCGCCGCCGATGAATGCGATCCGGGTCATGTGTTGGCTGTTCCGAGGTTTCGCTTGAGGGGTTTATACCTTACTGGAGCGTGGGGAACGGCGAACAGGGAACGCGCGCCGCCAGGGCCGGCACGGATCGTTTATCCGCGAGGGCTTATCCGGAAAGCGTGAAAAGCGCTCGTTCCCGGTCTGCGCAGACTTGCACGTCCTGTTGCCTGTTCCCCTTTTCCGGCTTTTCTGTGCTCAGCCCCGCATTTAGGCCACGGTAAGACTGGCTGCCCGGGCCGGCCCGCGAGTAGTATCGGAGCCGCTGCAAAGGATCGGGGGAATGGCGCGGCAGGCATGCCGCTCCGACGCATCTGTCCGGGGTGACCCGCCGTCGTCCTGCTTGCGGCCTGCTTTCGACCAAGACGATCGGTTTCTAGGGGAATACATCTGATGGACATCGCCGAACTGCTTGCCTTCTCGGTGAAGAACAAGGCGTCCGACTTGCACCTGTCGGCGGGCCTGCCGCCGATGATCCGCGTGGATGGCGACGTGCGCCGCATCAACATCCCGGCGCTGGACCACAAGCAGGTGCACGCGCTGATCTACGACATCATGTCGGACAAGCAGCGTCGCGACTACGAAGAATTCTTCGAAGTCGATTTCTCCTTCGAGATTCCCGGCCTGGCGCGCTTCCGCGTCAACGCCTTCAACCAGAACCGCGGCGCGGGCTCGGTATTTCGTACCATTCCGTCCGAAGTGCTGACGCTGGATGACTTAGGCTGCCCCAAGATCTTCCGCGAGCTGATCGAGCAGCCGCAGGGCCTGATCCTGGTCACCGGTCCGACCGGTTCGGGCAAGTCGACCACGCTGGCGGCGATGGTCGACCACATCAACAAGAACGAATACGGTCACATTCTCACGGTGGAGGATCCGATCGAATTCGTGCACACCTCGCAGAAGTGCCTGGTGAACCAGCGCGAAGTGCACCGCGACACGCACGGCTTCAACGAGGCGCTGCGTTCGGCGCTGCGCGAAGACCCGGACTACATCCTGGTGGGCGAGTTGCGCGACCTGGAAACCATCCGCCTGGCGCTGACCGCCGCGGAAACCGGCCACTTGGTGTTCGGCACGCTGCACACCAGCTCGGCGGCCAAGACCATCGACCGCATCATCGACGTGTTCCCCGCCGGCGAAAAGCCGATGGTGCGCTCGATGCTGTCCGAATCGCTGCGCGCGGTGATTTCGCAGACGCTGCTGAAGAAAGTGGGCGGCGGCCGTATCGCCGCGCACGAGATCATGGTGGGCATTCCCGCCATCCGCAACCTGATCCGCGAGGACAAGGTGGCGCAGATGTACTCCTCCATCCAGACCGGCCAGCAGTACGGCATGCAGACCCTGGATCAGAACCTGCTCGACCTGGTGAAGCGCGGCTTGATCGCGAAGCAGCAGGCGATCGGGTATGCGAAGAACAAGGAAGTGTTTAAGTGATAACTCTCGGGAGTAGGGAGTAGGGAATAGGGAATAGTTGAGAAACGCATATTGCGCTGACTATTCCCTATTCTCCATTCCCTATTCCCTTCCCGAAGGGAGCGCACCATGAGCGAATTCGATTTCACCTCGTTTCTCAAATTGATGGTCCACAAGAAGGCCTCGGACCTGTTCATCACGGCAGGCGTGCCGCCGTCGATGAAGGTGCAGGGCCGCGTCGTGCCGATCACGCAGAGCCCGTTGTCGGCGCAGCAATCGCGCGACATGGTGATCAACATCATGACGCCGGCGCAGCGCGAGGAGTTCGAGAAAACGCACGAATGCCAGTTCGCCATCTCGGCGCAGGGTGTGGGCCGTTTCCGTGTGTCGTGCTTCTACCAGCGCAACTGCGTGGGCATGGTGCTGCGTCGGATCGAATCGAAGATCCCCACCATCGAAGAACTGAGCCTGCCGCCCGTCATCAAGCAGCTGGCGATGACCAAGCGCGGCATCATCATCTTCGTGGGTGCGACCGGTACCGGTAAATCGACCTCGCTGGCGGCGATGGTGGGTTATCGCAACCAGAATTCCACCGGCCACATCATCACCATCGAAGACCCGATCGAATACGTGCACAAACACGAGGGCTGCATCATCACGCAGCGCGAGCTGGGCATCGACACCGACAGCTGGGAAAACGCGCTGAAGAACACGCTGCGCCAGGCGCCCGACGTGATCCTGATCGGCGAAGTGCGTACGCGCGAGACGATGGAGTTCGCGATCAACTTCGCCGAAACCGGCCACTTGTGCCTGTGTACCTTACACGCCAACAACGCCAACCAGGCGATCGACCGCATCCTGCACTTCTTCCCGGAAGATCGCCGCCAGCAGTTGTTCATGGACCTGTCCTTGAATCTCAAGGGCATCGTCGCGCAGCAGCTGATTCCCACGCCGGACGGCAAGGCGCGCCGCGTGGCGATGGAAGTGATGCTGGGTACGCCGCTGGTGCAGGACTACATCCGCCAGGGCGAGATCCACAAGCTGAAGGAAGTGATGAAAGAATCCACCAACCTCGGCATGAAGACCTTCGACCAGAGCCTGGTCGAGCTGTACCAGGCCGGCGAGATCAGCTACGAGGACGCCCTGCGCCACGCCGACAGCGCCAACGAAGTGCGCCTGCGCATCAAGCTGTCACAGGGCGGCGATGCGCATACGCTTTCGCAGGGCCTGGAGGGCGTGGAGCTGGAAGAGGATCGCTCCAACCAGAATGGCCTGGGTGGCGGATTCCTGCGTCGCTGATCCAGCTCGCGGCATAGCACACAAAAAAAGGAGCCTCGCGGCTCCTTTTTTCTTGGCTGATTGCAGCGACGCCCCGTTACTTCATCTCGGTATGCGTCGTAATCACCAGCCCCTGGTCCTGCATCTGCACCCGCATGCCGATCGCCTTGATGCGCGCGGCTTCGGACTTCATGGCTTCGAACTGCGCCTTGGTGCTGGCGAGCGCGGCCTTCTCGTCGGCAGCGGTTTTGTCAGCGGCCTTCTGGTCGGTCTGCGGGTCGTTATCGTCCGGGTTCAAGGTGGCGGCCATGGCGGCGGCGTTTTCGGCGCGCTGTTCCAGCAGGCTGATCCAGTTGGCGTACATGTCGCCGTCCAGATGCACGCGCATCAGTTCGCCGGCGTCGCCGCCCGGCTGCTTGATGACATCGGCCAGCTTGCGGTCTTCATTGGCGCCCACGGCCAGGCCGATGGACTTGCCGCCCATCGCCGCCCAGCCCGATTCGCCCAGCGCATTGGTGAGCTGGGCCGGCAGTGCGACGGGCTTGCCGTCGGGAGTGGGCTTGACGCCGTTGAGCATCGGGCTGGTGACCTGCGCCATCGCCAGCAGACCGGCAGGGTTGTTGGTGCCGATCACCAGGCTGCCGGAGATCTTCGGCATGCCGCCGCCCGGGTTGGGCGTATAGCCGTCCACCGCGATATGCAGGCCGAGCAGGTCGCCGATCGGCGGCACCGCGGCCTTCTGCATGGCGTCGCCAAGGCTGCTGAAGGTTTCGTTGAGGTTGTCCAGCATCGGGCAGGTGAAGGGCTTGTCCGCCACCGCCTGCGCCTGCGCGCTCCAGAACGTGCGGATCTGCTGCATCGGCAGCGCCAGGCTCATTTCGAACGGCGCGGTGGGGTCGGTGCCCAGGCCCGGCAGCTCCACCTTCAGGCCGCTGAACGCGCTGACGATGTCGCTGGCCAGCGTGACGTCGAAGCGCATGTCGCGATGCTTTTCGTCCAGCGTGGTGTAGCCCACGCTCAGCTTCGGCACGCGCGCGGCCATGCGTTCGGCTTCGCCCTGGCAACTGGGCGCGACCTGCACCAGGTTGGCCACCGGCTCGCCGGTCTTGGCCGACTCGTTTTCGGCGCGCATTTTCTGCAGCGACTGCGCCAGCGGGTCCTTGCCGCCGACGAACAGCGGCAGCAGGCGCGTGAGGTCGATCTCACCCACCGCCCACTTGGCGTAGCCCTTGGACTTGGCCAGGTCGGCAAGGCGATCGGTGTCCTGCACGCTCTTGGCCGGACGATCCAGGCCTAGCGCCTGGCGCAGCAGCGGCTGGGAGGCATCCTGCGGCAGCAGTGCGAGCACGGCGTGCTTGCCGACCACGGCGATGATGAATTGCAGGTGCGAAGTCGGCGTCACGTAGCGCTGGTAGCTCTGCGTGCCGAGTGTGGCCACATCGAACTTCTTGCCGTAGTCGTTCTGCAGCTTGGCGACGAATTGCTGGAAAGCGTTCGCATCGGCCAGTTCCATGCGCAACACCGGCGACAGGCCCAGGCCGTACAGCGCCATGTAGCCCTTGGGATTGAGGCCGGTTTCCTGGATCAGCTGCTCGGCGGTCTTGCCCTGGAATTCGCCGGCCACCGTGCGCAGGTATTTGGCCATGTCCGGATCTTTGTCGGCCAGCTGGTCGGCCTGGGCTTTCATCTGCGCGACCTGCGCGGGCATTTCCGCATCGACCTGGGCCAGGATCGCCTTGCGCGTGCTGTCGTCCAGCACATCCAGGTTGCCGATCACATAAGGGGTATCCGCCGGCGCGAAGGCCAGGGGGGCATCCTTGTCTTTGTGCGAGCAGGCGGCCAGCAGCAAGCCGGAAAACGCCAGCGCCAGCACGCGCTTGGGTCTACGCATATCTCATCCCCAGGGGTCATGTTCAACCGCAGCATTATGCCTGCTTTAACGTATCGCCGCTGTGGTTATCGCGCGTTTTTCCCCGTAGGTTGGGGGTGAAACCCCAACGCTGTCATCGGCGCATCATGACGTTGGGGTTGCACCCCAACCTACCGGGCGAGCATTTCGCCCAGCACGGCCATGCGTACGAACACGCCGTTGCCCACCTGCTCGAGGATGCGCGACTGCGGACCATCGGCCACTTCCGGCGCGATCTCGATGCCGCGATTGATCGGGCCCGGATGCATCACCAGGCAGCCGCGCGCGGCCTTGGCCAGGCGGCGGCTGTCCAGGCCGTATTCGCGGAAGTACGCCGCTTCGTCCGGCAGCTCGATGCTGGCCATGCGCTCTTTCTGCAGGCGTAGCGTGATCACCACGTCGGCGCCTTCGATCGCCTGGTCGAAGTTGTCGTAGAACTTGCAGGCGGGAAATTCTTCCTGCGTCGGCATCAGCGACGCCGGCCCGCACAGGCGCACTTCGCGCGCACCCAGCCGGGTGAAGGCGTGCACGTCCGAACGCGCCACGCGCGAATGCTTGACGTCGCCGCAGATCACCACCGTGAGCTGGCTGAAATCCGGACGATGTTCTCGAATGGTCAGCGCATCGAGCAGGCCTTGCGTGGGATGCGCGCGATTACCGTCGCCGGCGTTGATCACCGACACGCCGCTCATGGCATGGCGCACCAGTTCGTCCGGCGTGCCTGACACTTTGTGGCGCACGATGATGGCGTCCAGATGCATCGCTTCCAGCGTGTGCAAGGTATCGAACAGTTCCTCGCCCTTGGCGGTGGAGGAAAAGCCGATGTCGAAATTGATCACGTCCGCGCCCAGGCGCCGCGCGGCCAGTTCGAACGAGGTGCGCGTGCGCGTGGACGGTTCGAAGAACAAATTGAGAATGGTGCGCCCGTTGAGCAGATCCAATTTGCGCGTGCCGTGCGCGCAGGCGTCGCGCATGGTGATGGCTCGATCCAGCAACCGCTCGATGCAATCGCGCGGCAGGTTTTCCAGGGTGGTGAGATGGCGCAGGCGTGTCATGTCGAGGGTCTTTTTGCTGTTGTTATGCGGCTTCGTGTAACCAGCGTTCGAGTATCACGGCGGCGGCTTCCGCATCCAGTTGCGCGGCGTCGCGGCGGCGCTTCAAGCCGGCCGAACGCGCCTGGGCGAAGCGCTCGGCGGCCTCCTGCGAGCTGTGGCGTTCGTCCACCAGGCTTACCGGTATCAGGTAGCGCTCGCGCAGGCGTTCGGCGAAGCGGCGTGCGCGCTTGCTGGCCGGTTGTTCTTCGCCATCGAGCGTAAGCGGCAAGCCCACCACGAAGCTTTCGGGCAGCCATTGGCTGCGCAGGGCATCGAGCAGCGCCCAGTCGGGCGTGTCTTCGCGTACGGGAAGGGTGGCGATGGCGCGGGCGCTGGCCGTGATGCGATTGCCGACCGCGACGCCGATAAGTTTGCTGCCGACGTCGAAGCCGAACACGCAGCTCATGCGTGGCCCGCGTAGCCGGGGAGTTGCAGCGGATCGATGCCGACCAGGCCGGCGGCGGCGCTCCAGCGTTCTTCCAGCGGCGTGTGGAAAATCACCCGTTCGCTGGCGTCGGCGGTAAGCCAGGTGTTGTCCTTCAGCTCCTGCTCCAGCTGGCCGGCGCCCCAGCCCGAATAGCCCAGCGCCATCAGCGCCAGCCGCGGACCTTCGCCGGAAGCCATGGCGACCAGGATGTCGCGGGAGGTGGTGACTGACCAGTCGGCGTTGATGCGATAGCTCGATTCCCAGTGGCCGTGCTCGCGATGCAGCACGAAGCCGCGTTCCTGCTGCACCGGGCCGCCGATCAGCACCGGCGCGTCGGCAAGATCCTGGTCCTTGCAGTCGAGCTTCATCTGCGACAGCACGTCGCCGAAGCAGTATTCGGAAAGCTGGTTCACCAAGAGGCCCACCGCGCCGTCTTCATCGTGCTGGCAGACGAAGGCCACGCCGCGCGAAAACGGCGGCTCGGTCAGGCTGGGCATGGCGATCAGGAACTGGCCGGCAAGGGTCGGGGGAGACTTGGTCTGCATGGTGGCCATTGTAAGCGCTGGGTAAGGTCGCGTCTGTGGTTGTTTTGGAAACGCACTCCAACCTCGTCGTGCGTCCAGTATCGCGCTCGCCGGTGTTACAGCAGCGTTATTGCGTTGAGCGGCGAGAGGGTTTCGAAGTGGGACAGGATCGTCAATCGGGAATCGTAAATCGTAAATAGTCAAGGGCGGTCATTCGCAAGCTGGCGGATTACGCTCTTAACGATTCCCGATTCCCGATTCCCGATTCCCGATTCCCGATTCCCGATTCCCGATTCCCGATTCCCGATTCCCGATTCCCGATTCCCGATTCCCGATTCCCGACCGGTCAATGCGTCTTGAGCACATCGCCAGGCTGGAACTCCCACGTGCGCGTGATGTAGAGAATGTCCACTCTTTCCTTGCTGTCCGGCGGCAGCGGCGGGAACGGCGCGCTCAGTTTCACGATGGCGATGGCGGCCTTGTCGATCACGTCGTAGCCGGAGCTTTTGGTGACGTCGATGTCGTGGACGCTGCCGTCCCGGTTCAGGCCCACGGTAAGGATCACGTCGCCGTGCAGGTGCTGGTCGCGGGCCTGCTGCGGATAGTTGAGATTGCCCACGCGCTCGACGCGGTCCACCCAGCCGCGCATGTAGGCGGCGTAGGCGTATTCCTTGGTGCTGGCGGAGATGAATTTCTTGTGCGGGCGCTTGGCATAAGCCTGTGAGCGCTGGCGCACTTCGGCGGCCAACTGCGCGGCTTGCTGCTCGAGGCGGGCTTCGTCGGCGACAGCCGTGTCCGGCGTATCCCTGGCGACCTTGGCGTTGTCGCTATTGACGCTGAAATTCGCCTGGCCCGTGGTGGTGAGCATGCGCTGGTCGGTGGCCTGCTGCGGCGAAGGCGTGGCCGCCTGCACCGGCTGCGGTGCGGTGCCTTGGCCCGGCATCGGCAGCAGCCCGGAGTACGGTTGCGAGGGGCGCTGCGATTTGTCGCTCTCGCCGCCGCCCTTGTTGTTGGCCTGGGCGAGGAAGTCGGCCTTGTCGGGCGCTTCGCTGTTGGCCACGTTCACCAGCGTCACGTCCAGCGTGGGCAGCGCCGGGCGTGTCGCCACGAAGCCGATGCCGATGCCGAACAGCAGCAGGCCATGCACCAGCAGCGAGAAAACGAAAGTGGCCCCGATCTTGTTGTCGCCGGGACGGCGGGCTACAGCATTCACGATAGGGAGGCTTCAAGGGCGTCGAACAGCGTTCCGGCGATATTAAGCCCGAACTGCTTGTCCAGTTCGCGCGCGCAGGTCGGCGATGTGACGTTGATCTCGGTCAGGTAGTCGCCGATCACATCCAGTCCCACGAAGCGCAAGCCGCGCCGGCGCAATTCGGGGCCGACTTCGGCGGCGATCCAGCGATCGCGCTCCGATAGCGGCACGCCTTCGCCACGCCCGCCGGCGGCGAGGTTGCCGCGGAACTCATCCCCTTGCGGAATGCGCGCCAGCGCGTACGGCACCGGTTCGCCGTCGATCATCAGGATGCGCTTGTCGCCCGCGCTGATCTGCGGGATGAACTTCTGCGCCACCGCGAACTGGCGGCCCTGGCCGTGCGAGTCGCCGCCGAGCAGGGTCTCCAGCATGGAGTTCAAGTTCTTGTCGCCCGCCTGCACGCGGAAGATGCCGCGCCCGCCCATGCCGTCCAGCGGCTTGAGCACCGCATCGCCGTGCTCGGCCACGAAGCGGCGCAGCTCGGCCGGGTCGCGCGCCACCAGGGTCGGCGCCATGCATTGCGGAAAGTGCAGCGCGAATACTTTCTCGTTGCAGTCGCGCAGCGCGCGCGGGTCGTTCACCACCTGCACGCCGTCGCGCTGGGCCACGTCCATCACCAGGGTGTCGTAGACGAACTGCGCGTCGACCGGCGGATCCTTGCGCAGCAGCACCGTGTCCATCTCGCGCAGGTCGGTCCAGCGCGCCTCGCCCAGGGTGTACCAGCCGGCGGGGTCGTCCTTCACGCTCAGCGGGCGCAGCCTGGCCCAGGGCGTGCCGTCGCGCAGGGCCAGGTCGCCCTGTTCCAGGTAGAACAGCGGACGGCCGCGGCGGCTGGCTTCCAGCAGCAGGGCGAAGGTGGTGTCCTTGGCGATCTTGATGCTGCCGATGGGGTCCATCAGCACGGCGACCGAACGGGGCATGGCAGTTCCGGTGGCGGGTGGGGCGTGCATGTTCGCCGAGGTGGTCGGGAAGCCACAAGAGATGCGCGCGGACGTGCCGCTCAGGGACAGTCCTCTGTCCGAAGGTGACACTCTGGGTCTTCTTTCACATTTGTGTTCGCGCTTTTGATGATAAGCGCCCCCACCACAACGATTTTTTCCTTGACGGAAGACCGGCCAGGCAGTAAACAGCAACGACGGAATGCCCGGCGCAGATCGGGCACCTGAGAGAGCTTCAGCAGGAATTTTTCATTGGCGTCCGGTGAGTGGCCCGTTTGCTGCTTGCAGGATGTCGTACCTGAGCCTGGGGCAGGCAGCAGGGGGGTTAAGTGAACTTGAATGTAGCTACGAACGGCCTGGCTGGTCTGAAGGTCATGGTGATTGACGACTCCAAGACCATCCGCCGCACGGCGGAAACCTTGCTCAAGAAAGAAGGGTGCGAGGTGCTTACCGCCGTCGACGGCTTCGAGGCGTTGGCCAAAATTTCCGACCAGAAACCGGCCATCATTTTCGTCGACATCATGATGCCGCGTCTGGACGGCTACCAGACGTGCGCGCTCATCAAGAACAACCCGCAGTTCCGTGCGACGCCAGTGATCATGCTGAGCTCGAAGGACGGTTTGTTCGACAAGGCGCGTGGCCGCATCGTCGGTGCGGAGCAGTACCTCACCAAACCGTTCACCCGCGATGAACTGCTTGGTGCCATCCACCGCCATGTCGCCAGCACGGTCTGAAAGTTGTGAAGAAAAGCTCTGAAGGGGGAGCCGTGGCCAACATCCTCATCATCGATGATTCGCCCACTGACGTGCGCGTGTTTTCAACCATGCTCGAGCGTCATGGGCATCGGGTCGACTCCTGCAACAACGCAGAGGACGGCATCGAGCGTGTGCGCCAGACGCGTCCGGATCTGGTGATCATGGACGTGATCATGCCGGGCATGAACGGTTTCCAGGCCACGCGCACGCTGACGCGCGACCCGGTCACCGCCAATGTGCCGATCGTGATCATCACCACCAAGTCGATGGAAACCGATCGCGTGTGGGGCATGCGTCAGGGCGCCAAGGCCTTCATCACCAAGCCGGTGAACGAGAAGGACCTGCTCGCCTGCATCAACGAACTGTTGCCCAAGGCGGCGTGAGCATGACGGTCACCGCCGCCCAGTCGCCTTTCGAAGTACTGGCCCGCTACGAACGGCTTTCGCTGGCGCACGCCTCCGGCACGCAGGAGCGCTTCGAAGCGCCCGGCCTGTGGCGCGGCATCGGCTATCGCGCCGGCGGCTGTCTGTTCGTGAGCGCGATCGAAGAGATCAACGAATTGCTGGCCGTGCCCACGCTCACCCCCGTGCCCGGCACCAAGCCGTGGCTGCTGGGCGTGGCGAACGTGCGCGGCAACCTGATGCCGGTGGTGGACATGGCGCGCTTCCTGTTCAGCGAGCGCACCCAGCACTCCGAGCGCGCACGCCTGCTGGTGGTGCGCCAGGGCGCCGGCAGCGTGGCGCTGCTGGTGGACGAAGTGTTCGGTCAGCGCACGGTGGATGCGGAACAACGCCGCGACGCCGAGCGCGAAGACGATCCGCGCCTGACGCGCTTCGTCGACGATCGCGTGGAAGTGGACGGACAGCGCCTGGCGCTGTTCAGCATGGGTAAGCTGGTGCGTGCGCCCGATTTTCGCCAGGCGGCTGCCTGATGATGTTCGGTTTACCGGTGCGAATGACGCCCCGGGCAGGGCGGTGGCTAGGCGGATTTCTTGAACCGGCACGCGCGGCGTGCCGGTGCAGTAGACGGATGAGGTGAAGATATGAGCACTACAGGGGGCGTCGGCAAGGAACGGGGATACACCATCCTCATCATCCTGCTGGTGGTTTCGATCGGCTTCGCGGCGATCGACTTCGTATTACTCAACCTCAAGAACGGCGAAGACCGCCAGGCGATTGCGTTGACCACGCAGATCCAGGTGTTGTCGCAGCAGACGGCCAAATACGCGCTGGAATCCTCCAGCGGTAACGCCGACTCGTTCGCGGAGCTGGAGAACGCGCGCGACGCCATCGATTCGGCCGTGCAGCGCCTGGTCAATGGCGACACCAAGACCGGCATGAAGCCGTATGCGGACAAGAACGCCACGCCCACCGGCCGTTCCGTCAGCAAGCTGGCCGACGCGTGGAAACAGCTCGACGGCGATATCGGCAAGATCCTTTCCAACAAGGCCGTGGTGCTCGATTCGACGCAGCGCGCCGACGACCTGTCCAAGCAGCTGCCGTCGCTGAACTCGCAGATGGAGCAGGTGGTTCAGATCCTGCAGCAGCGCAAGGGCAGCAGCGCCGACGAAATGCTCGGCGCCTCGCGCCAGATGCTGCTGGCCGACCGTATCATCCGCCGCGTGCAGGAAGTGCTGCAGGGTGGCGAATCGGCGCAGGCGTCCGCCGACGGCCTGTCGCGCGACGCGCAAAGCTACGGCGAAGTGCTCAAGGGCCTGCTGCAAGGCAACCAGAGCATGGGCGTGCAGCAGCTGGGCGACGCCAACGGCCGCAAGATTCTTTCGCAGATGCAGACCGACTGGGACAAGCTGAGCGATCCGGTCGCCAAGCTGGTGGCCGCCGCCAGCAACCTCGCGGTGGTGAAGAGCGCCGGCAACCAGGCCTCGCTCGATTCGCAGAACGTGCTGCTGCGCGCGAACGACCTGGCCGAACAGATCGGCCAGCTGCCGGTGCGCCGCCTGTTCCCGAACGTCGGCTGGGGTGTGGTCGGTGCGCTCGGCGCGGTGGCCTTCGCCGTGTTGCTGGTGTTCCAGCTGGTGACCGACCAGCGCCGCCGCTTCCGCGAGAGTACCGAGCTCAACCAGCGTAACCAGGAGGCGATCATGCGCCTGCTGGACGAAATGGGGTCGCTCGCCGAAGGTGACCTGACGGTAAAGACCACCGTGTCCGAGGACATCACGGGCGCGATCGCCGACTCGGTGAACTACGCTATCGACGAGTTGCGCACCCTGGTGACGACGATCAACGAAACGTCGGAACAGGTGTCGTCCTCGGCGCAGGAAACGCAGACCACCGCACGCCACCTGGCCGACGCGGCCAAAGCGCAGGCGCATCGCATCAGTACGGCGACCACCGCGATCAACCAGATTGCGAGCTCGATGGACGATGTGTCCAAGAACTCCGCCGAATCGGCCGACGTGGCCGAACGCTCGGTGCAGATCGCCTCGCGTGGCGCGGAAGTGGTGCGCGAAACGATCTCGGGCATGGACTCGATCCGCGACCAGATCCAGGAAACGTCCAAGCGCATCAAGCGCCTGGGTGAGTCCTCGCAGGAAATCGGCTCGATCGTGGAACTGATCAACGACATTGCCGAGCAGACCAACATCCTCGCCTTGAACGCTGCCATCCAGGCGGCCTCGGCGGGTGAAGCGGGCCGCGGTTTCGCGGTGGTGGCGGACGAAGTGCAGCGCCTCGCGGAACGCTCCGCGAGCGCGACGAAGCGAATCGAAACGCTGGTGCAGACGATTCAGTCCGACACCAACGAAGCGGTGAACTCGATGGAACAGACCACCGCCGAAGTGGTGGCCGGTGCCCGCAAGGCCGAAGACGCCGGCAGCGCGCTGGGCGACATCGAGCGCGTATCGCACGACTTGTCCGCGCTGATTCAGAACATCTCCGCCGCGGCGCGTCAGCAGTCGATCGCCGCGACGGATATTTCCCAGTCCATGAACGCGATTCAGGAAATCACCTCGCAGACTTCGCAGGGCGCGAGCCAGACGGCCGAATCGATTGGTTACCTGGCGCAACTGGCCAGCGATCTGCGCCGTTCGGTGGCGCACTTCAAGCTGCCGGGCTGACAGGGTGTTTTTAGGCATTCACAAGAGGGCAACCTCGACGGTTGTGTCAGTGCGCAAGAGCGCAGCCGCTGAGGGGGGCGCATGAGACTTCAAGACCACATCGATTTCACCACGCTTCAGTGGGTCAAGCCCGAGCTTGACGCATCGCTTGCGCTCGCACGACAAGCACTGGAGTCCTACGTGGACAATCCTGGCGAGCGCCAGGTCATGCGCAACTGCGCCGAAAGCCTGCATCAGGTGCAAGGCACCTTGCGCATGGTGGAGCTGTACGGCGCGGCGATGGTCGCCGAGGAGATGGAAACACTCGCCATCTCGCTGCTCGAAGACCACATCCGCAACCGCGAAGACGCCTACGCTGCGCTGATGCGCGGTCTGATGCAGCTGCCCGATTACCTGGAACGCCTGTCCAGCGGCCACCGCGACGTGCCGGTGGTGCTGCTGCCGCTGCTCAACGAACTGCGCGCCAGCCGCGAGCAGGAAGCGCTGAGCGAGGCGGCGCTGTTCGCCCCGAACCTGGACATGCCGCTGCCGCCGCAGGCGCCGGCCGCCGCCAGCAATGTGGACCTGCAGCGCCGCAAGACCGAAATCAACGAACTGCGCCTGCGCTTCCAACAGCAATTGCTGGCCTGGTTCCGCGGCCAGGGCGGCTCGCAGCAGCTGGCCGGCATGCGCAACACGCTCACCGCGATCGCCGCGCGTTGCAGCACCGTGCCCGGACGCCGCCTGTGGTGGATCACCTCCTGCGTGCTGGAAGGCCTCGACCACGGCATGCTCAAGAGCTATGCCGCCGACGTGCGGCAACTGATCGGCAAGGTCGATCGCAGCATCCGTCAACTGATCGAACAGGGCGAAGACGCGCTGCAAGGCGGCGATGCCGATGACCTGGCGCGCAAGCTGCTCTACATCGTGGCGCAGTCCAAGCAGCGCAGCCCGCAGATGGCGCTGCTGGCGCAGACCTACAACCTCGACAACCTGATGCCCGACGCCACCGAGCTGGAACATGCTCGCGGCTCGATGGCCGGCCACAACCGCGCCTTGCTCGACTCCGTGTCGCGCGCGCTGAAGGACGACCTGCTGCGCGTGAAGGAAGCGCTGGACCTGTTCCTGCGCCAGAGCGACGCCGATCCGGCGCAGCTCGGTGCGCAGGCCGAAGTGCTCGAGCGCGTCGGCGATACGCTGGGCATGCTGGCGCTGAACGTGCCGCGCCGCGTGGTCAACGAACAGCGCCGCGTGCTGGAAGAAGTCGCCAACCGCATGCGCAGCCCCGACGAGGAATCGCTGCTCGACGTGGCCGGCGCGCTGCTGTACGTGGAAGCGTCGCTGGACGACCACATCGAAAGCCTCGGCGCGGAAAATCCGCCGGAAGAAGAACACAAGGTCACGATGCTGCCGCGCAGCGAAGCGCGCCACATCCTGGCCACGCTGATGAACGAAGCGGTCGGCAACACCGGCAAGGTGAAGAACGGCATCGTCGCGTTCGTCGAATCGGGCTGGCAGCACGAACAGCTCGATGGCCTGCCGGCGATGATGGACGAAGTGGCCGGCGCCATGCGCATGCTGTCCTCGCCGCGTTCGGCGGAAATCGCCGAAGGCGTGGGCCGCTTCATCGGCAACGAGCTGTGCATCGACAAGCGCATTCCCAGCAGCGCGCAGATGGATCAGCTGGCCGACGCGCTGGCCGCGCTGGAGTATTACCTGGAAGCCGCGCGCGAACATCGCGGCGGCCTCGAGCACGTATTGGACGTGGCCGAACACAGCCTGGGCGGACTGGGCTACTGGCCGCCGCCGCAAGCCAAGACGGCGCCGGAAAGCGCACCCGCGCCCGCACCGCAACCGCTCGAAACGTCAGCGCCGGCCGCCGCGCCCGCGCTCAGCGAATCGGTCACGGTCGCGCACGGCGAAGACGCCTCCGCACTGTTCGTCGGCAGCAGCGAAACACCCACACCGGTGGCGCACGACGTCACCGGCCTGCAGCTGGCCGAAACCGAGCCGCACGCGTACATGCACGCGGCCGAGGAAGGCGACGACTGGATCGAGATCGAAGAGGAAATCGAAGAACAGGTTTCCGGTGTCGACCCGCTGGCCGCCACGGCCGGCTTCCAGGCCAGCACCGAAGGCATCGACGACGACATCCGCGACATCTTCCTGGAAGAAATGCAGGAAGAGATCAGCAACCTGCGCCATGCGCAGCAGACCTGGATGACCGATCCGTCGCAGTTGTCGGAGCTCACCTCGATCCGCCGTTCGTTCCACACGCTGAAGGGTTCCGGCCGCCTGGTCGGCGCCACCGCGCTGGGCGAATTCGCCTGGCGCGTGGAGAACATGCTCAACCGCGTGCTCGACGGCTCGATCCAGCCGCACAGCGGTGTGCAGGCGTTGGTCGGCCACGCCATCGACGCCTTGCCGCAGCTGTACTCGATGCTCAAAGACGGCACCATGCCCACGGTGCCGTTCACCGCGATCATGCAGGCCGCCGACCATCTCGCCAGCGGCGAGCACGTCGGCATGGAACAGTTCATCGCCGCCAGCGGTCCGCAGACCGTGCGCCGCACGGTGCGCCGCCGCGTGCCGCGGGTGTCGGCGGATGCGATTCCGACCGCCACGCATACCGATCATTCCGTCGCCGCCGCGCAGCCGCTCGAGGAGCCGGCCACGCTGCCGGCTGCCGAAACGCTGGCCGCGCCGGTGCTGCCGCCGGTCGATCCGGTGCTGCTGGAAATCCTGCGCAGCGAAGTGGCGCAGTACCTGCAGACCATCCGCAACGCCGTGACCTTCGCCAAGGGCGACCTGCCGGTCGACGACGGCCTGCTGCGCGCGGTGCACACGCTGCACGGCGCGATCGCGATGGTCGACATCCCGCTGCTGATCCAGTTGCTGTCGCCGCTGGAAAGCCTGCTCAAGCGCCTGCGCGCGGCCGGCCAGCCGCTGTCCAGCGAAGGCGTGAGCCTGCTGCGCCAGAGCGCCGACGTGGTCGACGAAGTGATGGCCCAGTTCGACGCACCGCATCCGCAATTGCCGGACGCCACCGCGCTGATCGCGCGCCTGGCCGAACTGCGCGACCACCAGCCCGAGCCGCAGATCGCGCACGTGGTGTTCGAACCGCATGCGATCGAACCGGTCGCGTTCGAGCCGGCACGCGTGGCCGAACCGGTCGAGCCGGAAGAACCCGTGCCTGCGCCGGTCGAAGAACCGGCGGAAACGCCGGCCGAATCGCTGGCCGAGCCGACCGTCGAGTCGCACAGCGACACGGCAGAAGAGGATTACGCCGCGCTGCTCGATGCGCTCGCCAGCGAAGCGCCGGACGAAGCGGAGCCGACGCTGCAGCATCCTGCTGTCGAGACCAGCACCGAAGACGCGGATTTCGCCGCACTGCTCGCCAGCCTCGAAGCGCTGCATACGGATTCCCACGTCACCCTGGAACCGGCCGAAGAGCCGGCCGCCGTCGAGCATCATCTCGATCTTGGCAGCGAAGCGAGCCACGAGCTGGTGGAAGAGCCGTCGCACGAAGAACCCGTGCACAGCTTCTTCAACGAACCCGAGTTCGATGCAACGCCGGCGAGCGAACCCGAAGTGGTCGAGCCCGAGGCAGTCGAACCCGAAGCGGCGCAGCCGCAAGCGGTTGAGCCCGAAGCGGTCCAGCCGGCAGTGGTTGAGCCTGAGGTCGTCGAGCCCGAAGCCATCGAACAGCAGGTTGCCGAGCCGCCGGTGGAAGAGCCGGCCGCACCGGCGCCGCAGCACGAAGAATCGGTCGTGGCGGAAACGCCGCGTCACGAACCGCTCGAACGCCAGCCGGCCGAGCGCGTGATCGCCGGCGAGCTGATGAGCTTCGGCCACATCGATCCGGACTTGCTGGAAATCTTCAGCGAAGAAGCGCGCGAGATCCTCGACGACGCCGATGGCACGCTGGCGAAATGGCATGCCGAGCCGACCGAGGTTTCGCACATGGCCGGCCTGTTGCGTGCGCTGCATACCCTCAAGGGTGGCGCGCGCATTGCCGGTGTCACGCCGGTGGGCGATCTGAGCCACTCGATCGAAAGCCTGCTGGAACGCTCGCACGGCATCGACCCGCAGGCGACCGGTCCGCTGATCGGCACGCTCGAAGCGGCGTTCGACGAAATGCATGGCCTGGTGCAGCGCGTGTCGCAGGGCAAGGCGATCGCCTACCCGCACGCGATGATCGCGCGCCTGCAGGGCGACCCGGTGGAAGAAACCTCGGCGCCCGTCGCCGAAGCACCCGCGCCTGCGCCTGCCGTGGCAGTGGAAGCGCCCGCACCGGCGCCGGTCGCATCGGCCAGCGTGCAGGATCTGCCTTCGCTGCTGCCCGCCGACAACGAGCCGCAGGCCGAAGAAGGCCGCAGCGCGCAGGAACAGATCCGCGTCCGCGCCGAACTGCTCGACAGCCTGGTGAACCACGCCGGCGAAGTGGCGATCTACCGCTCGCGCCTGGAACAGCAGGTGTCGGCCTACCGCTTCAACCTGGTCGAACTCGAACAGACCGTCTCGCGTCTGCGCAGCCAGCTGCGCATGCTGGAAATCGAAACCGAAGCGCAGATCATTGCGCGCTTCCAGCGCGAGCATCGCGATGCGGGCCTGGCCGTATTCGATCCGCTCGAACTGGACCGTTTCTCCCAGCTGCAGCAGTACTCGCGTGCGCTGGCCGAATCGGTATCGGACCTGGTGTCCATCCAGAGCATGCTCGACGACCTGACCCGTCAGGCCGAAACGCTGCTGATCCAGCAGTCGCGCGTGAGCTCGGAACTGCAGGAAGGCTTGCTGCGCACACGCATGCTGCCGTTCGACACGATGGTGCCGAACCTGCGCCGCACGCTGCGCCAGGCCGCGATGGAAGAAGGCAAGAGCGCGCAGCTGTATGTGGAAGGCGCGCACGGCGAAATGGATCGCAACCTGCTCGACCGCATCAAGGCGCCGTTCGAGCACATGCTGCGCAACGCCGTGGCGCACGGTATCGAAACGCCGGAAGAACGCCGCAAGGCGGGCAAGCCGGAAGAGGGCGCGGTACGCATCCGCGTGGCGCGCGAAGCCACCGAGGTGGTGATCCGCGTCAGCGACGACGGCCGTGGCCTGGATCGCGAAGCGATCCGCAAGCGTGCGATCGAACGTGGCCTGATCCGCTCGGATACACGCCTGTTCGACGACCAGTTGCTTGCGCTGATCACCCAGACCGGCTTCTCCACCGCCAGCACCGTCACCCAGCTCGCCGGCCGCGGCGTGGGCATGGACGTGGTGGCCAGCGAGATCAAGTCGATGGGCGGCTCGCTTGCGATTGAATCGCGTCAGGGCGAAGGCACCACCTTCGTGCTGCGCCTGCCGTTCACCCTCGCGGTGACGCAGGCGATCCTGGTGCGCATCGGCGAATCCACCTTTGCGATCCCGATGACCTCGGTGCAGGGCGTGGCGCGCATCAGCCCGGACGAACTGGCGCAGCGCCTGACCGAAGACAACCCGCAGTTCGAATACAACGGCGAAGACTACGCCATCCACGATCTGGCCGGCCTGCTGGGCCTGGTGCCGGGCCTGGGCGACGAAGAACAGCTGCCGCTGCTGCTGACCCGTTCGGGCGAACTGCGCGCCGCGATCCGCATCGACGCCGTGATCGGCTCGCGCGAAATCGTGGTGAAGTCGGTCGGCCCACAGGTGAGCTCGGTGCCCGGCATCCTCGGCGCGACCATCATGGGCGACGGCTCGGTGCTGGTGATTCTCGATCTGGCGCCGCTGGTGCGTCACGGCCTGGCCCGCCGCGAACAGCGCCTGGCCGAAGGCCTGGAAGACGCGACCATCGCACCGGTGATCGAAGAAGAACGCGTGCGTCCGCTGGTGATGGTGGTGGACGACTCGATCACCATGCGCAAGGTCACCGGCCGCGTGCTGGAACGCCACGAATACGAAGTGGAAACCGCGAAGGACGGCCTGGACGCGCTGGAAAAGCTGCACGAACGCGTCCCGGACCTGATGCTGCTGGACATCGAAATGCCGCGCATGGACGGCTATGAGCTGGCCACGCAGATGAAGGCCGACGCGCGCTTCCGCAACGTACCGATCATCATGATCACCTCGCGTACCGGCGAAAAGCATCGCCAGCGCGCGTTCGACATCGGCGTGGAGCGTTATCTCGGCAAGCCGTATCAAGAGGCCGAATTGCTGGCGCAGATCAGCGAAGTATTGGAGCAGCACGCGCAGGAGCCAGTGAATGACTGAGAAGGTGACGGCAGTTGCGCTGCTGTTCGATGACGTGGAACTGGGAAGTCATCTGCGCGCTGCCCTGTCCGAGCATGGTGCCCGGATTGCACACGAAGGGCCGATCAGCAGTTTCGATGTGGTGAAACTGCGCCAGGCCGGCGTGAACGTGCTGGTGGTGAACCTGGACGACTCGGTGGACGACGCCGCGCTCGACCTGATCTACGAACTGGTCGCCTCCGGCGACATTCCCGTCGTGTTCAACGACGCGCAGGCCAGCCGCAGCCTCGACGGTTGGGATCGTGCGCGCTGGGCGCGCCATCTGGCCGCCAAGACGCTCAACAGCGACACCATCGATCCGCCGCGCCCGGAACATGCGCGCGCCGTGGAAATGCCTGTCGTGCAGCCGGTGGTGGTGGAGGCGTTGGCCGAGCCCGCGCTCGAAACCGTCGTGGCGCAGCACTTCGCCGAACCGGTGTTCGATGCGCAAACCGTGCAGCAGCCGGAACCTGCGTTCGAGCCTGTGGCGGAAGCCTCGTTTGCGTATGAACCTGCCGCAGAAGCGCAGGCAGATACGCTGTTGGCGCACGAGGACGTCGCCGCCACACCGGCGGCATCGGAAACGCTGGCCGATGAACTCGAAGCGCTGCTGGCAACCGACGAACCGCCGCACGAGCCGGAAAACGAATTCGGTTCGCTGAAATTCAAGGCCGACGAAGACATGCCGCCGCTGCACGACGGCAACTTCGGCTGGGAGGATGATCACGTCGAGCCGGTGTCGCACGACGACATCCCGACCTCGCCGGGATTCGCCCCCGCGCCACCCGCACCGGCCCCCGCGCCGGCGCGGATGGATGCGCCGGCGTTCAACATCAACCTGGATCATCTTTCGCTGGCCTCGCTCGACGAAGAGTTCACCCCGCCGGTGCTCGAGAAGGCGACGCTGGCGCAGCAGACGCCTGCGCCCACGGCGCCGGAATGGGGTTTCGTGGAAGAAGACGCGCCGGTTGCGGCGGCACCCGCGGATGACAAGGCTTTTGGTATCGAGAAAGTCAGCGCGGCCGATTACCTCGCGCCTGACGTCGAATTCCTGGAAGACGAATCGCCGGTGGCGCCGGGCATGAGCCTGGAGCTGGTGTCGATGGAAGAAGCCATTGCGCCGGTAGAGGAATACCTGCCGTTCGAATCGCACCTGCAGGAGCTGGATGCTGCGTTCGCGCATCTGCTCGTGCTCGGTGCGGCACGCGACAGCGGCGCCTCGTTGGCGGCGTTCCTGGGCGCGCTGCCGGGCAACCTGAAAATGCCGATCCTGCTCACCCAGCATCACACGGCCGATGCGCTGGAACCGTTGGTGGCATCGCTGGCCATGCAGTGCAGCCTGCCGATCAAGATCGCCACCACGGGCATGCGCACGCGCGCCGGCGAAGTGGTGGTGGTGCCGCGCGGACAACTGGTGCGCATCACCCGCGACGGTCGCGTGGAACTCAGCGCCGCGAACGACGATGACGCCGGCCAGTCGCCTTCCATCGACAGCAGCTTCACGATGGCGGCAAGCGTATTCGGGCGCAATGCGCTGGCGATCGTGTTCGCCGGCCAGGCCACCGACGCCGTTGCCGGGGCGCAGGCCATCCACGATCGCGGCGGACAGGTGTGGGTGGAAGCGTCCTTCAGCGATCACTACGCCGACATGGTGAATGGCGTGATGGCCGAACGCCTGGCCAGTTTTTCCGGTTCGCCGCAGGAGTTGGCGGTGCGATTGGTAGAGGACTTCCGATGAGCGAACAGCAGCTACCCCGCGAAATCCGTTGCGTCCTGGTGCCGGTGGGCAATCTGCGCCTGTTGCTGCCGAACGCCACCGTGGCCGAAGTGATCACCTTCGCCACGCCCGAGCCCGTCGCCGGCGCGCCCGAATGGCTGCTCGGCCGCATCGCCTGGCGCGGCTGGCGCGTGCCGCTGGTGTCGTTCACCAAGCTGGCCGACGCCGAGGAAGGCGATTCGGAACTCAGCGTGCGCGTCGCGGTGCTCAAAGCATTGGGTGACAATCCCGACGTGCCGTTCGTGGCCGTGGTCACGCAAGGCTTCCCGCGCCTGACCACGCTCAACGCCGAACTGATCATCCCCACGCACGACGGCAAGCCGTTGCCGCGCGGCGTGAAAGCACAGGTGCTGGTGCGCGACGACATCGCGGTGATTCCGGACCTGGAAGGCATCGAGAACGAAGTGACTGAGCTGCTGCGCCAGGCAAGCTGACCTCGTTTGGGGTGCAAACCCACCACGGAACATTATGTAGGCTGGGATGACGTAGGTTGGGGTGCAAACCCCAACATCGGTGTCCGCATAGATGACGACGTTGGGGTTTGCACCCCAACCTACAGATCGCCGTGCAGCGCCTGCAATGCCGCCAGTGCGGCCAATCCCGCCGTTTCCGTGCGCAAGATGCGCGGCCCCAACTGCAAACCTTGAAAGCCTGCTTCGCGCAGCGCCGCGATATCGCGCTCGCCCAGGCCGCCTTCCGGCCCTACCACCAACCAGCCGCCTGATGCGCCGAAACGCAGTTCGCGCGCCCGCAGCGTGCCTTCCGGCAACAGCGCCAGACGCAGGGCATCGTTATCGTCGAGGTTTTCCAGCCAGCTTTGCAGCGATAGCGCAGGCATCACCGCGGGAACGCGCACGCGGCCGCTTTGCTCGCACGCGCTGGCGGCCACCGCGCGCCAATGCTGCAGGCGTTTTTCTGCGCGAGCGGGATCGAGCTTCACCTCGGAGCGTTCGGTAAACAACGGCACGATGCGCGCAACGCCCAGCTCGGTGGCCTTCTGCACGATCAGGTCCATCTTCTCGCCGCGCGCAACCCCTTGCGCCAAGGTAAGCGGCAGCGGCGATTCGTTCGCCACTTCCTCGCGCTCGCCGATGCGGATGATCACCTCGCGCTTGCCCACGCTCACCAGCGTTGCTGCGTAGTCGTAGCCGTCGCCGTTGAAGACGGTGAGCACATCGCCCGCATTCATGCGCAGCACGCGCGCAACGTGCTCGGCGGCCTGCGTCGGCAAGGCCAGTTCGGCGGCCGGCGCAAGCGGCTGTTGGAGGTGGATGCGGGTGGTGCGCATAAGCTTTGGAAAGGACGAAGGTTGTGCAGCATACCGCGCGGCGCGTAAGGCGTTCAGCCATCTGAATGACTTTTGCGGGCCAGGACCTTGCGATGAACCGACACCGGGATCAGCATGGTCTCACCTACGAGGCTCGTGACTTTCCCCATCTGCGAGCAAGGAGGTTTGCCATGTTCAGATTGATGCTTTCCACCGCCCTGGCGACAGGCCTGGCGACGGCGGCATTCGCCGCGCCCCAGAATGCGCCGCCCCTGGCGGACCAGCCGCCAACGGCCTCGACGGTCGCGGCGCCCAGGCACGCCTCGCCGCTCAAGCCCGGCGACCGCCAATGCATCCGCGACACGGGCAGCCTGATCCCTGCCAAGAAAGGCCAATGCCTGCCGGTGGCCGGCCGCTCCTACTCCAAGGGCGATATCGACGCTACCGGCGAAACCAGGCTGGGGCCAGCGTTGGAGAGGTTGGATCCGGCGATTACCGTTCGCGGCCATTAGTTGCGAGCCGGCTTCTATAGGTTGGGTTAGCGCAGCGTAACCCAACCTATCGAGGCGGCATCGTTGGGTTACGCTGCGCTAACCCAACCTGCGCATTTGCGCGGCTACGTGACGGCGCGCGCGATGCCTGCGCTTGCGGCATCCACCAAGTGATCGATCTCGCCTTCGCTCACCACATAAGGCGGCATGAAGTAGATGATGTTGCCCAGTGGGCGCAGCAGCGCGCCATGTTCCAGGCCATGCAGATACACGCGCAGGCCTCTTCGTTCTTCTGCTGGAAAGGCGCGACGGGTTGCTTTGTCAGCGACCAGTTCCACTGCTGCGATCATGCCTTGCTGACGCACGTCGGCCACGTTCGGATGATCGCGCAGCGCCGCCAGCCGCTTGCCGAGATGTGCCGCGAGCGCGCGATTGCGTTCCAATACCGGTTCGTCGCGGAAAATATTCAGCGTTTCCAGCGCGGCGCGGCAGGCGAGTGGGTTGCCGGTGTAGCTGTGCGAATGCAGGAACGCCTTGCCGGCGCTGTATTCGGCATAGAACGCGTCATACACGCGCTGGGTGGTGAGCACGGCGGAGAGCGGCAGGGTACCGCCGGTCAGTCCCTTGGACAGGCACATGAAATCCGGTGCGATGGCGGCCTGCTCGCACGCGAACAGGGTGCCGGTGCGCGCGAAACCGACCGCGATTTCATCGGCGATCAGATGCACCTGATAGCGATCGCACAGCGCACGCAGGCCGGCGAGATAGCTCGGGTGATACATGCGCATGCCGCCGGCGCATTGCACCAGCGGCTCCACGATCACCGCACAGGTTTCGTGCGCGTGGCGTTCCAGCAATTGGCGCATGCTTTCCAGGCGGCGCGTGGCGATCTGTTCGGGCGATTCGCCAGGCTCGCCTTCGTAGGTGTCGGGCGATGGCGCAAGGATCGGCGTGAGCAGCAAGGGTGCATAGGTTTTGCGATACAGCGCCACGTCGCTGACCGACAACGCGCCCAGGGTTTCGCCGTGATAGCTGCCGGTAAGCGCGATGAAGCGCGTCTTTTCGCCGTGACCCTGGTTGAGCCAGTAGTGGAAGCTCATCTTCAGCGCCACTTCGATCGCCGCAGAACCGTTGTCGGCGAAGAACACTTTCTCCAGCCCTTGCGGGGTGATGTCCACCAGCCGCTCGGCCAGTTCGATCGCCACCGGATGGGTAAAGCCGGCAAAAATCACGTGCTCCAGCGTGCGCGCCTGGTCGGCCAGCGCCGCGGCGATGCGCGGGTTGGCGTGGCCGAACAGGTTGGTCCACCAGGAACTGATGCCGTCCAGGTAACGGCGGCCTTCGGCATCGATCAGCCAGGGGCCTTCGCCGCGCACGATCGGCACCATCGGTACCTGCTGGTGATCGTGCATCTGGGTGCAGGGATGCCAGATATGGCGAAGATCGCGCTGGGCGAGGGCGGTGTTGGCGTTTTGCTGATCAGTCATCTGGCTATGATCGGGGTAGTGATGGTGCGGCTCAAGCGTTCGCCGGAATCACGCTGATGCCGGAGAAGAACGATGCCGATGCGGCAAGGTGCAGATATCCAATGAAAAAATGGCTGACAGCAGTGGCGGTGGTTCTGTTCGCCCTTGGCCTCCTGGTGTGGTTCGTCCCCGCAAGCTGGGCGCTGCCGGTCCTGCAATCCCGCTTGCGCGGGGTGCGCTTCGAAGGCCTGAGCGGCTCGTTGTGGGAAGGGCGCGCGGACCAGGTATCGATCGGCAACGGCCCGTCGCTGGGCAGCCTTACCTGGACGCTTTCGCGCCGCGCCCTGCTCGGCGACGTCCGCATGGGCGTGTATCTGCACCAGCCGCAGTTGCAGCTCACCGCCCAGGTGCACCGTAATGGTCCCTCACAGATGGATGTGCGTGACGCGACCTTGCACATGGACATGGCCATGCTCGGCACGCAGCCGTCGACCCACGGCGAACCGCAAGGCCAACTCGATCTGCAGGTACCGCAGGCGCAATTGCAGGGCATCTGGCCGATGCAGCTGGACGCGACCGGCAACTGGTCGCAGGCATCGGTCCGCACGGCGCAGGGCGATGTTCCGCTCGGCACGCTGATGCTTACGGTGAACGGGGAATCCGGCGCGATCCGGGGCACGCTCAACGACGATGGCAGCAGTCCCGTACAGACGTCCGGACGGCTATCCTTGAGCCCGCTGGGCTGGGACCTGCAATTTCGCCTGGTCCCGCGCAGCGAGGATCCCGCGGTGATGGACTGGCTGCGCAGCCTGGGCACGCCGGCAGCGGACGGCACGCTCGAACTCCGCTATCGTGGCGGTTTGGCTCAGATGGCTCCCAAGAAATAACCATGAACCAGCAGCAATGGGGCGCGGCGCTGAACGCCGCGCGCGAAGCGGCGGATGCGGCCGCCGAGGTGATCCGGCATTACTGGCGCCGCGGCGTCGAGGTGGAAATCAAATCCGACGCCACGCCGGTGACGATCGCCGATCGCGAAGCCGAGCAGGCGATCCGCGCGATCCTTGCGCCGGCGCTGCCGGGCGCGGCGATCTACGGCGAGGAGTTCGGCCTGGACAACGACAGCGCCGAGCTGCTTTGGCTGGTCGATCCGCTGGACGGCACCAAGAGCTTCGTGCGCCGCACGCCGTTCTTCTCCACCCAGATCGCGCTGATGCATCGGGGCGATCTGGTGCTGGGCGTGTCGAGCGCGCCGATCTATGGCGAAACGATGTGGGCCAGCGCCGGCGGCGGCGCGTGGTTCAACGATGAGCGCGTGCATGTGGCAGGCACCGCGGACATGGCGCAGGCCTCCCTTTCCATCGGCAACGTCAAGACGCTCACCGGCGATGCGCGCTGGCAGGCGCTGGGCCAGATGATCCGCGACAGCAACCGCATTCGCGGCTATGGCGATTTCTGCCATTACCACCTGCTTGCGCGCGGCGGGCTGGATCTGGTGATCGAGTCGGACGTGAACATTCTCGACGTCGCCGCGCTGGCGGTGATCGTGCGCGAAGCCGGCGGCGTGTTCACCGATCTGGAAGGCAAGCCGCTGAACCTGGAGACACGCAGTGTGCTGGCCGGGACGTCGGCGATTCATGCGCAGGCGTTGGAGCGTTTGCAGGGAATAGGGAATAGGGAATAGGGAATAGGGAATAGGGAATAGGGAATAGGGAATAGGGAATAGGGAATAGGGAATAGGGAATAGGGAATGGGGAATGGGGAATGGGGAATGGGGAATGGGGAATGGGGAATGGGGAATGGGGAATGGCAGAGCGCTATCACGCTTGCATGAAGCCGGCTCTCCTATTCCCTTCATCCCTATTCCCTATTTGCAGGGACTAGGAAATGGCAGAGCAGGGAATGGGGAATGGCAGAGCGCTATCACGCTTGCATGAAGCCGGCTCTCCTATTCCCTTCATCCCTATTCCCTCAATCCCTATTTGCAGGGACTAGGGAATGGCAGAGCGCCATCAGGCCTGCATGGAACCGGCTCTCCTATTCCCTCCATCCCTATTCCCTCAATCCCTATGCCTCATGCATCGCCAAGCATACAATCCTCTTCCATGCCCCCTCGCTACCCCGTCATCCACGCCACGCGCGATCTCACCACCAGCAGCTTCCTGCACGTGGAGCAGGTGGATCTGGAGTTCTCCAACGGCCAGCACCGTACCTACGAACGGCTCAAGGGCCGTGGCCTGGGTGCGGTGATCATCGTGCCGATGCTGGACGACGAAACCGTGCTGCTGATCCGCGAATACGGCGTCGGCGTCGACCGTTACGAGCTGGGCCTGCCCAAGGGCCGGCTCGACCAGGACGAAACGGTGGAGCAGGGCGCCGATCGTGAATTGAAGGAAGAAGTCGGCTACGGTGCGCGCAAGCTCAAGATCCTGCACAACCTCTCGCTGTCGCCGTCGTACATGACGCATATGGCGCACGTGGTGCTGGCGCAGGATCTTTACCCCGAGCGGCTCGAAGGCGACGAACCCGAACCGCTCGAAGTGGTGCCCTGGAAACTCTCCGAACTGCACACCCTGGTCTCGCGGGACGACGTCACCGAAGGCCGCTCCATCGCCGCGCTGTTCCTGGCGCGCGAATACCTCGCCGGACGCCTGTGAGCACCATGCCCGATCATCCCCTGTTGCTGGAAATCGGCATGCTGGCGCGGCTTGCCGGTGACGCCATCATGGTCGTCTACCGCGAAGACTTCGACGTCGAGATGAAAAGCGACCTGTCGCCGCTCACCGCGGCGGACCTGGCCGCGCAGAAAGTCATCGCCTCCGGCCTGGCATCGATCGATCCGTTGCTGCCGGTCGTCTCCGAAGAAGCCAGCCAACTGCCATGGGAACAGCGGCGCGAATGGTCGCGCTACTGGCTGGTCGATCCGCTCGACGGCACGCGCGAATTCATCAAGCGCAACGGCGAATTCACCGTCAACATCGCCTTGGTCGAAAACGGCCAGCCGGTGCTGGGTGTGGTGCTGGCGCCGGTCACGGAAGAACTGTTCGTGGCCGCGCGCGGCCATGGCGCCTGGTGGCAGGTGCAACGCGACGCCGAATGGGAGCGCATTTCCGCACGCGCGCTGGCCAACCCGCCGGTCGCCGCCGGCAGCCGTTCGCATGGCGGCTCGTCGGAACTGGCGCTGCGCCGCCTGCTCGGCGAGGACTACCAATTGCACCCGCTCGGTTCCTCGCTGAAGTTCTGCCTGATCGCGCGCGGCTCGGCCGATGTCTACCTGCGCCGCGGTCCGACCAGCGAATGGGACACCGCCGCGGCGCAATGCGTGCTGGAGGAAGCCGGCGGCGCCGTGCTCGATCTCACCGGCAGGCCGCTGCACTACAACCGCGGCGAATCACTGCTCAATCCGGAATTCCTCGCCGTGGGCGATGCCGGCATCGACTGGAGCACCCGTCTGCGCGAAGCGGGCCTGCCGTGAGCACGGCGACGCGCCACAGCTTGGCCGATCTCCTCGCCATCATGGCGCGCCTGCGCGATCCCGAACGCGGTTGCCCATGGGATGTGCAGCAGGATTTCAGCACCATCGCGCCGTACACCATCGAAGAGGCCTACGAAGTCGCCGACGCCATCGAGCGCAAGGACTGGCACGACTTGCGCGACGAACTGGGCGATCTGCTGCTGCAGGTGGTGTTCCATGCGCAGATGGCGAAAGAGCAGGGACTGTTCGATTTCGACGACGTCGCGCACGCCATCAGCGAAAAGATGCTGCGCCGCCATCCGCACGTGTTCGGCGATGCGCGCTACGCAAACGTGGAAGAACAGAAGCGCGCCTGGGAAGACATCAAGGCCGCCGAGCGCGCCGCCAAAGCCGCTGTGCATGACGACAGCGTGCTCGCCGGTGTCTCGCGCGGCCAGCCGGAATGGCAGCGCGCGCACAAGCTGCAGCAGCGTGCGGCCTCGGTCGGTTTCGAATGGCCCAACCATGGCCCGGTGATCGGCAAGCTGCACGAGGAACTGGCCGAAGTGGAGGCCGAGTTCGCCGCCGGCGCCGACCCCGCGCGCCTGGAGGACGAGATCGGCGACGTCCTGTTCATGGCGGCCAACCTGGCTCGTCATGCCAAGGTGGATTTCGCGCGTGCGCTCAAGCACGGCAATGCCAAGTTCGAACGGCGTTTCCGGCGCATGGAGCAGTTCGCGGCGAGTGAAGGGAAGACGCTTGCGTCGATGGCCTTGACCGAGCAGGAAGCGCTCTGGCAGCGGGCGAAGGCCGAAGAGCGGTAAGCTGCGTCACCGGTTACAACCTTTTACCGGTCCCGAGCATCTGAAGCATTCGAACACCACCGGAGCTTTCGTATGCGTTACCTGTTCGCCCTCCTGACCCTGCTGCCCCTTGCCGCCGCTGCCGGCGAATGCAAGTACAGCGCCCCGCGCAACCTGCATGACGACCTGGCCGGCGTCCATCGCGTGCAGATCGAGCTGCACAGCCACGACCTGCATCTGGTCGGCGCCGGAACCAGCGGCGGCCTGCAATTGAATGGGCGCGCCTGCGCTTCCTCGCAATCGGCGCTGGACAACCTGCAGGTCACTTCGCGGCGCGAAGGGGACCAGCTCATCATCGATATCGGCAGCCACAACACGTTCAACGTCGGCTTGTTCGGCGTGTCCTACGCCTACCTGGACCTGCAGGCGCAACTGCCTTCCAACATGCCGGTAAGCCTCCACACCGGTTCCGGCGACGCCTATGTCACCGGCCTGGCGCAGCTCGACGCGGAAACCGGATCGGGCGACCTGCACGTCGACCACATCTCCGGCGAGGTGTCGGTGACCACCGGCTCGGGCGACGTCGAGCTTTCCGACGTGGGCAGCGTGCGCGCCGGTTCGGTGGGCTCGGGCGACCTGAAGGTGCGCAACGTGCGCGATGGCGTGAATGTCGGCAACGTCGGTTCCGGTGACGTCACCGTGGAGCACGTGGGCGGCAGCGTCCACGTGGACACGATCGGCTCCGGCGACGTGGCGGCCAAGGACGTGCGCGGCGACCTGGTGGTGGCCGCCAAGGGCAGCGGCGACGTCACGCACAGCAATATCGGCGGCAGGGTCAGCGTGCCGCGCGAGGATGATTGATCAGGCGAGCAGGCGCATCAGCGCATAAACCAGCGCCGCGCAAACCAGCAGGAACGGAATCGATACCTCGTGAAACAGCCGCATGCCATGCGGCTGTTTTGCCAGGCGCAGCGCGATCAGGTTGGCCAGCGAGCCGATCACCACGCCGAAGCCGCCCACGTTCACCGCCACGGCCAGCGCCAGCGCATCCGGCGCGCGCTGCAGCAACAGCACGGTCGCCGGCACGTTGCTGATCAGCTGCGAACTCACGATGCCGCTCACGTAAAGCGCCCAGGGGCGCGAGAAATCGATCCGGCCGAGGGCCTGATCCACGATCGGCAGCGCGGCGAAATGGCCGAGTCCCACGAAGATCGCGGCGAACGTCGCCATCAGCCACCAGTCGATCGACTTGAGCGTGCGCCTGGAAAACAAGGCGAACGGCACGATCAGCAGCGCGACGCCTAGCGGCGCGTGGCTGCGTTCCATCATCGCCACTATCAGCACCAGGCCGAGCACGGACCACGCCGCCAGCGATGTCGAAACCGGGTGTCCATCGAGCTTGTCGCGCTGCAGTTCCACGCGCGCTTTCGGCAGCCAGAACCAGGTGAGCAGCGCCACCATCGCAAACATCAGCGCGGATACCGGCAGCAGATGGCCGATGAACTGCACGAATGGGATCTGCGCATGCTGCCAGATCAGCAGATTCTGCGGGTTGCCGATCGGACTGAGGGTGGAGCCGGCGTTGACGGCCAGCGCTTCCAGTACGGCCATGCGCAGCACCGGCAGGTTGGACATGCCGCCGATCGCCACCGTCAGCGGCACCATCAGGAACAGGCTTACATCGTTGGTCAGCGCCATCGACAGCACCGCCGTCATGCTCACCAGCAACAGCCCGACGCCGCGCAGCGAATGCATGCGCGCCACCAGCATGCCGGCCATGCGTTGCACCCAACCGCTGTCGCGAATGCCCTGGATGGCGATCATCAGGCCCAGCAGTCCGCACAGCGTCGGTATTTGCAGCCAGCCCTGGTAACGCGGCCAGGGCTGGGGATCGATGCATGCCAGCAGCACCGTAAGCGCGGCGAACAGCAGCAGCAAGCATTCGTGCTTGAGGCGGGCAAGCCACGGAGGAATCGTTTTTGAGCTCATCGTGAAACCGCGAGGGAGCCGCGCCTCACCATTCGGTGAGGCCTTCCAGTTCGTACAGTTTTTTCCAGCTCGGGCGCGCGCGCACCAGATCGGCCAACCGCTTCAACGCCGGCCACTCGGTGACCGGCCGCGGCATGTTGCGCGACCATCGCATCAACATGGTGAGCATCAAATCAACGCCGGAAAACTCGGCGCCGAGCATGTACGGGCCGCGCGCGGCCAAATGTGCATCCAGCCGATCCCATACGCTTTCGATCTTGCGCTGCACGGCCGCACGAATATTCGCCGGCAGTTCCTCGTAGCCAAGTTCTTGCGGATAGAACCACAACCGATACGTGGACATCAGCGCATTGCTGAGAAACACCACCCACTGCAGCCACGCCTCGCGTTCGGGCGTCCCCGCCGGCGGAATCAGCTTCGCTTCCGGATGGCGCTCGGCCAGGATGATCAGCAGCGCGCCCGATTCGTACACGGCCCGCCCATCGATCAGCAGCGTCGGCACCTTGGCGCCGGGATTGAGCTTCAGATACTCGGCGTCGTACTGGCCGTTCTTCTCGAAATCCACCAGCTCGAGCTGATACGGCGCGCCGATTTCCAGCAGGGCCAGATGCACGACCATACTGGCGGTACCGGGGGAGTAGTAGAGGGTATACATGCGCGGTCCTGGTCGGGAGGAATGCGCATCGTACCGGCTGGCGCCCGTAGGTTGGGGTGCAAACCCCAACATCGGGTGCATGTAGGCGTAAGAACGTTGGGGTTTGCACCCCAACCTGCGGCTTATTCCGTCCGCAACAAGCGCATCGGCGGCGTATGCGTCACCTTCCGCGTGCCGGCCAGGCCAAGCAGCATCACCACGATGGCCGCAGCCAACGCTGCCAGCGCCAGCGGCAATGGATGCGGCATGAAATCCTTGATATGGAAGACGCTGCGCCCCAGCCACCAGCCGCCGACCATCGAACCGCATCCGGCGGTGATGCCGGCGATCAAGCCAAGCAAGGCGAATTCGCAGGCCGCGGCGATGCGCAACAAGCCGCGTCGTGCGCCCAGCGTGCGCAGCAAGGCTGCTTCATGCCGGCGTTCCTGTCCGCTGGTCGCCAATGCCGCCGCCAGCACCAGTGCACCGGCGAGAAGGCTGAAACCCAGCACCCAGCGCACGGCGCCGGTCACGCGCTGCACGATGTCGCGCACGCGATCGAGCAAGGCATCCACGTCCACCAGGCTCAGGTTGGAATAATCGCGTGACAGGCCGGCCAGCGCTTCGGTATGGCCGCGCGGCAGATAGAAACTCGCCAGCCAAGTGTGCGGCAACGCGCGCGCATGGGCCGGATCCAGCAACAGGAAGAAATTCACCCGGAAGGACGTCCAATCCACACGCCGGAAGCTGGCGATTTTCGCGTCGATCTGGCCCTCGCCGACGTCGAAGCGCATGGTGTCGCCGAGTTTCAGCGCATACATGTCGCGCCACATCGTATCCACCGACACTTCGGCCTGCGCCGGCTGCGGCGCAAACCAGTGGCCGGCGATCACCGTGTTGGCCGGCGGCAGCTCGTTCGCCCACGACAGGCGCAACTGGCGATCGCTCCATTCCTTCGCGCGTTCGTCCTTGAACGTCATCGTATCGATCGGATGCCCATTGATGGCGGTGAGCTTGCCCACCGCCAACGGCATCATGTTGAGCTGGTTGGCGCCGATGTCCGCCAGCGCCTTGCCGAAACCGTCACGCTGGTCGTCCTGCAGGTTGAGCACGAACCAGTTCGGCGTATCGACGGGCAATTCCTTGCGCCAGCCATCGAGCAATGCAGGCGCCACCACGGCGAGCAGCAGCAATGCGGTAAGGCCCATGCTCAGCGCCGTGGCCTGCACGATGCTCAAGCCGCGACGACGCGCCAGCGCGGCCATGCCCAAACGCAGCGCCGGATGGCCGCCGGGCGCGATGCGCCGCACCGTCCACAGCAACAACGCCGCCAGCAATGCGGCGAATGCCGCGACACCGAGCAGGCTCACCGCGAGGATGCCGGCGAGCTTGGCCGAACCGCTGAGGTTCCAGATCAAGGCCAGCGCCACCGCCGCGGGAATCAGGTAAAGCACATCGAAACGACGGATGCGGCGCGCCATGCTGGCGCGGAAGACGGCCACCGGCGGCACGTCGGCCAAGCGCACTAGCGGTGGCAGCGCAAAGCCGATCAATACCGCTATGCCCATGCCCGCCGCGGCGAGCGAAGGCAGCACCGGCAATACGGTCGGCACACCGGAAAACAATGCGTTGGCAAACATCCACGCTGCCTGCGCCAGCCCCAATGCCAGCACGACACCGAGCGCGGCAGCCGGCAAGGCCAGGCCGCCCATCGTGCCGAGCAGCAGGATAAACACCTTCGCGCGTGAGGTGCCCAGCGCGCGCAGCAACGAGACCTCGCCGCTTTTGCGCCGCGCATAGCGCTGCGAAGCCAAGGCGATCGCCACGCCCGACAGCAACGCGGAGAGCAACGCGGTCAAGCGCAAGAACGAACCGGCACGATCGAAGGCGCTGCGCATGCGCTCCTGCGTCTGTTCCGGCGTGATCAGCTCGCCACCTTGCGGCAGCGTGGTCGCTTGCGCCCATGCGCGCCAGCTTTGCACCGCCGCAGGCTGGCCGGCCAGCAACACGTTGTGTCGCGCGCGGCTGCCCATGCTCAGCAGGCCGGCTTGCTGCGCATCGCCCAGATTCATCAGCGCACGCGGCGCCATCGCCACCAGCTCGCCGCCATCGGGTTGCTGCAGCAGCTCGCCGGCGATGCGCAGATCGCGACCACCCAATTGCACGGTATCGCCGACATGATGATGCAAGGCCACCAGCGCGCGATGATCGAGGTAAACCGTTCCGGCCGCCGGCCCGTGACTGATGACTTGGCGCCCCGTCGCATCAGCGATCAGCAGCGTGCCGCGCAGCGGATAGGCGGTATCGGCCGCCAATACGTCGAGCAACTGGCTTTGCTGCCCTGCAAAGGCCACGCTGGGAAAACTCGCCGTCTGCGTGACCTGCAGGCCGCGCTGGCTGCCGGCCACTGCGAATTTGGCGGGAATCGACTGCGGTGCCGATACGCCCAGGTCGCCACCGATCAGCTCGGCGGCGCTGGCCAGCACGCCGCGCTCCATGCGCGTAGTGAGCGTGGCCACCACGCCCAGCGCCACCACCGCCAACACCAACGATGCAGCGAGCGTGCGCAGCTCCGGCAGATGCCATTCGCGGCGCAGGCTGCGCAACGCGAGTAATAGGATTTTCATGTGGGTCGCTCTGGTCTGTATTGCGTGGGTGACATGGGCACCGTCCGTGTGCATATCACAGGGGCGTCGGGGAAGGCAGGCTGGCCGTCTGTTGAGCCGGCGCACCGAAGAGATGCGCGCGGACAGTGTTCATGGCGCCTGCGCAACATAGATCAGATCGACCCTATCGACTCCAGCCGGCCTTCCTGCAATTCCGCGCGACGCATGCAGCGCTCGGCCAGTTGCATGTCGTGCGTGACCAGCACCAAGGTCGTGTGGTGATCGCGGTTCAATGCGAACAGCAGGTCGCACACATGCCGGCCGGTGCGACGATCCAGATTGCCGGTGGGTTCATCCGCAAACAGCACGCGCGGGCCGTGCACGAAGGCGCGCGCGATCGCCACGCGCTGTTGCTCGCCGCCGGACAGTTGCGCGGGATAGTGCTTGCGCCGCGTGCCGAGCTCGACCGCCTCCAGCGCGGCATGCGCGCGTTCGCGCGCATCGGCATGGCCTTCCAGCTCCAGCGGCAGCATCACGTTCTGCTCGGCGGTGAGCGCGGGCAGCAGATGGAACGACTGGAACACGAAGCCGACCAGGCGCCGGCGCAGATCCGCGCGTGCTTCCTCGTCGAGCTGTTCCAGCGCATGGCCGTCCAGGTGGATGCTGCCGCGCGTGGGCGTGTCCAGCCCGGCGAGCAGGCCGAGCAGGGTGGTCTTGCCGGAGCCGGACGCGCCGACAATGGCAAAGCTCTCGCCCGCACCCACCTGCATGGCCACATTGCTGAGAATGTCCAGCCTTCCCTCGGGACCGTTCACCGACTTGCTAACATCGCGAACCTCGAGTACCTGCCTAGAGCGAGAACCACCACTCATGCGTCGTTTCCTATGTTTGTTCGTGCTGTTGTTCGGGATCGGGGCGACGCAGGCGGCGTCCACGCAGAACGTACCCGCGAAAAGCGTGCTGGTGCTCGGCGATTCGCTGTCCGCCGCGCACAACATTCCCGTAGAGGCAGGCTGGGTGCATCTGCTGGAAGTACGTCTCAAGCAGATGGAGCCGGGCTGGGCGGTGATCAATGCCAGCATCAGCGGCGATACCTCGCTGAGCGGACGCAACCGGCTGCCCGGCCTGCTGGCCCAATACCATCCGCGCGTGGTGGTGCTTGAACTGGGCGCCAACGACGGCTTGCGCGGCCTGCCGTTGACCGATCTACGCACCAACCTGGCGACGATGATCGACGCGGCCCGGCATGCCGGCGCCAAGGTTCTGCTGCTGGGTATCGAAATGCCGGTCAACTATGGGCCGCAGTATCGCGATGGTCTGCGCGCGGTGTATGCCGATCTGGCCAAGGAAAAGCACGTCGCGCTGGTACCGTTCCTGCTCGAAGGCGTGGCCTTGGACCCGGCCTTGATGCAGGAAGACGGCCTGCATCCCCTGGCCGCCGGTGAGCCCAGGGTGCTGGACAATGTCTGGCCGAAACTTGAACCGTTGCTGTAGCGCTCGATCACGACGCGATCGTCCGCTGAAATTCACGCTGCCCTTACTACCCCAGTGGTTAGTCTTCACAAATGTGAAGACCGAAACGGTGAGAGGGCGAACATGAGTTCACGTGACGAACATGCTGGGCTGATCCTGCTGGTGGAAGACAACCGTCAGATCGCTGAAATGGTCGGCGAATTTCTCGAACGCCGCGGCTATTCCGTTGATTTTGCTCAAGATGGGGTGAGTGGTCTGCACCTGGCCGTATCCAACAGCTACGACGTGGTGGTGCTGGACCTGATGCTGCCGGGCATCGATGGCCTGGACGTCTGCCGCAAGCTGCGCGGCGACGCCAAGAAATCCACCCCGGTGCTGATGCTGACCGCGCGCGACACTCTTGAGGACAAGCTGATCGGCCTGGAGGCCGGCGCCGACGACTACCTGGTGAAACCCTTCGAGGTGCGGGAACTGGAAGCGCGCCTGCGCGCCCTGATCCGCCGCGACCGCCGCCAGGTATCCAGCGAGGTGCTGACGGTGGGCGACATGACGCTGGACACGGCCACCCTGCGCCTGACCCGCGCCGGCCAGGAGCTGACCGTTTCCCCGATCGGCCTGAAGCTCTTGGCGATCCTGATGCGCGAATCGCCCCGGGTGGTGAGCCGGCGCGATATCGAACGGGAAATCTGGGGCGACACGCTGCCCGATTCGGACACCCTGCGCTCGCATCTGTACAACCTGCGCCGGGTGATCGACAAACCGTTCGACCGGCCGCTGCTGCACACCATCCATTCGGCCGGCTACCGCCTGGCTGACCTGGAGACCGAGGCCACCATTCCGGCCAGCCATATCGCGTAACCGTCCGATACCTGCATGTCGACAACGGATGCCCCCATGCCGCGCGGCGAGCCTGCGCGCGGCGGTTTCCAACGCCGGTTGCTGCTGATTTTCGGCATGCAACTGGTGGCCGTGACGGTGGTATGCCTGATGGGCTACTACAACGTCGCGCCGGCTGCGGCGGTGTTGCTGCTGATCGTGATCGTCAGCGTGCTCACCTGGCTGGCGACGGAGCGCGCCTGGCGGCAGGTGAGCGCGCTGGCGCGGTGGGTCGGCAACTGGAAGGAAGGGCAGTCGGACCTGGATACGCAGCCGGATCGCCTCAGCCAGGCGCGCGGCGATATCGGCACGCTGGCGCGCGGCTTCCATAATTTCGCCAGCCGCATCGCCAGCTACAACGAGCGCGAACGCAACTTCACCCGTGATGCCAGCCACGAACTGCGCAGTCCGCTGACGGTGATCAAGATGTCCACCGACATGCTCTCGGACGAAGCGGGCCTGAGCGATTTCGGCAAGCGTTCGGTGCAGCGCATTCGTCGAGCGACGCGCGAGATGGAATCGCTGGTGGAGGCGTTGTTGATCCTCGCGCGCGAAGCCGACAACGGCCAGGGCGAGCAGGATTTCGTCGTCAACGAAGTGCTGCGCGACGAACTGGCCAACGCACGCGAGATGTTGCACGGCCATCCGATCGAGTTGCAGCTGGAAGAACCCGCCTCGTTCGCACTGCATGGCTCGCCGCGCGTGTTCGCCGTGCTGTGCTGGCAATTGATCCGCCATGCCAGCCAGTACACCGGGCAGGGCGTGGTGCAGGTCACGGTGACGCCCGGCATGGTCAGCGTCAGCGCCACCGCGGGCGGCGAATACGATCCGCCGTCACCGGGGCAGCGAGGTTTTGAGTACGCGATCGCGCAGCGCATCAGCGAGCGGTTTGCGTGGCCGCTGAGCCTGCATGTGCAGGGTGGTAATCGTTATGTGGCGGAGATACGGTTTCCGCGGCCGTTGCCGGTGTCTGCTTAGCGGGAATCGTTAATCGTCAATCGTTAATCGTTAATCGTAAATCGTAAATCGTTAAGAGCGGCAATCTGAAAACGCGGATTACGCTCTTCCCGATTCCCGATTCCCGATTCCCGATTCCCGATTTACGCTACAGCAGCGAAGCACCCACCTCGAACGCACATCCCGTCTTCGCCTTCACGTCTTCCACCGTCACGCCCTGCTGCAGCTCGATCAGCGTCAGGCCCTTGCCCTTGGCCACCTCGAACACGCACAGGTCGGTGATGATCAGGTCCACCACCTGTTTGCCGGTGAGCGGCAGATCGCATTGCGCCTTGATCTTCGGCGAGCCGTCCTTCGCGGTGTGCTCCATCAGCACCACCACGCGCTTCACGCCGCTGACCAGGTCCATCGCGCCGCCCGGGCCTTTGACCATCTTGCCCGGCACCATCCAGTTGGCCAGGTCGCCGGTGCAGGACACTTCCAGCCCGCCGAGGATCGAAAGATCGATATGCCCGCCGCGAATCATCGCGAACGATTCGGCGCTGGAAAAATAGCTGGAACCGGGCAGGGCGGTGATGGTCTGCTTGCCGGCGTTGATCAGGTCCGCATCGACGTGCGCGTCGTCCGGGAACGGGCCGATGCCGAGCAGTCCGTTTTCCGATTGCAGCGTCACGTCCATGCCCGGCGGAATGAAATTCGCCACCAGCGTGGGAATGCCGATGCCGAGGTTCACGTAGAAACCGTCGCGCAATTCCTTCGCCGCGCGCTGCGCCATCGCCATGCGGATCGGGCTTTCCTTGCCGGTGTTGGCGCCGGCCACGGTGCGGAATTCGATGCGCTTCTCGTATTTCTCGCCCTTGACGATACGGTCGACGTAGATGCCCGGCACGTGGATCTGGTCGGGCTCGAGCTCACCCACTTCCACCAGCTCTTCCACTTCGGCCACGCACACCTTGCCGCAGGTGGCGATCATCGGATTGAAGTTGCGCGCCGTCTTGCGGAACATCAGGTTGCCGAGCCGGTCGCCCTTCCATGCCTTCACGATCGACACGTCGGCGTGGATCGCTTCTTCCAGCACGTAGTCCTTGTCGCCGAAGCGCTTGGTTTCCTTGCCCTCCGCCAGCTTGGTGCCGAACGCCGTGCGCGTGTAGAACCCCGGAATGCCCGCGCCGCCGGCGCGCAGCTTTTCCGCCAGCGTGCCTTGCGGCACCAGGTGCAGTTCCAGCTCACCGGCCAGCACCTGCCGCTCGAATTCCTTGTTCTCGCCGACGTAGGAGGCATACACGCGCTTCACTTGCCGCGTCTTCAACAGCGGCCCCATGCCGAAATCGTCCACGCCGGCGTTGTTGCCGACGATGGTCAAACCCTTCGTACCGGCGGCGAGCAGGGCGCCGATCAGGTTCTCGGGAATGCCGCAAAGACCGAAGCCGCCCGCGGCGATGGTCATCCCATCGAACAGCAGACCGTCCAGAGCCTGGGGGGCGCTTGCGTAGACCTTTTCCATGAGGGTGCCTTTCTTGCAGGGGACATTAGCCGCGTAGGATACGACGGATCGGCGACGGGACATGCGGTACAACGGTGGAAAAGGAGGTCTCCGACAGCCTATGTCATTGATCTGCCATGCGCTGGGCACGCCACGATGGCTGGCTATACTCGCCGCGACGCATGCAGGAGGTGCCTCGTGAAGCTGTTCCGCCTGTTTGTTGCGCTCGCTACTGTGGGGATTGCCACCATGACGCACGCCGCTCCGCTGGTACTCGTCATCCATGGCGGCGCCGGCGTGATCAGGCGCGACATGAATGCCGCGAAGGACAAGGCGGTGCGGGCGGCGATGGCCAAGGCGCTGCACGATGGCTATGCCCAGCTCAAGGCCGGCAAATCGTCGGTGGATGCGGTGACCACTGCCATCGCCGTGCTGGAAGATGATCCGAACTTCAACGCCGGCAAGGGTTCGGTCTTCACGCATGACGGCAGGAACGAGATGGATGCCGCAGTGATGGATGGGGAGGGCGTGCGCGCGGGCGCGGTGGCGGGCGTACATCGCGTGAAGAATCCGATCCTGCTGGCGCGCGCGGTGATGGATCACTCTTCACACGTCATGCTGGTAGGCGACGGCGCGGAAGCCTTCGCCAAGGATCAGGGCATCACCTTGGTCGACCCCTCCTATTTCCGTACCGAAGAGCGCTGGCAGCAGTGGCAGAAGGCGCTGAAGGAAGACAGCGACAAGAAACCGCATGCCGATCCGGACACGGCCAAGCATTTCGGCACGGTGGGTGCGGTGGCGTTGGATGGCGAGGGCCATCTCGCCGCGGGCACGTCCACCGGCGGCATGACCGACAAGCGCTGGGGCCGCGTGGGCGATTCGCCGATCATCGGCGCCGGTACCTATGCGAATGCGCAATGCGCCGTCTCCGGCACCGGCTGGGGCGAGTTCTACCTGCGCACGGTGGCGGCGCACGAAATCTGCATGAAGGTATCGATGCTCGGCGAGCCGATCGAGCGCGCCGCAGCCGAGGTGATCAACCAGGAAATTCCTTCCCTCGGCGGCGACGGCGGCGCCATCGCACTGGATGCGAGCGGGAATATCGCCATGCCGTTCAATACCGACGGCATGTACCGCGGCTGGATTGGCGCCGATGGCGTGGCGCACGTGGCGATCTATGACGATGAGCCGGATCCGTCGAATCGTTTATCGTCACAAGCTTCTGATTCAGCGAAAGAGTAGCTTTCAAGCACCGCCCAGGTTGATACCCGCGGCAAAACTTACGCATAACAAAGTCATTGCTATGGCAAATACAACAAGGAAAAGTTGACCCATGCGTCTATCGCGTTCGGACCACACCGCCAAGGCAAGATACACACCAGGTGCCACTCCAACATAACGTGTCATGGACATCAGCGTTCCTGTGGACAGCGGAACGAGTATGGTGATCGCTGTAAAGATGGCCATGCCATACCAGTGTTGCCGCCAACAGGTGATCGCGCTCGTTAGACCTAATATCGCAATCAAAAAGTGCAGGAGCTTGGGGTTCCATGGTGAGATGACTTTCAAAGGGTGGTTCACATAATCCAGCAAGGGTTTCCAGGGGCCTACTAACGTTCTGCCCCATGCGCTTTGAATGTCCTTGAACGCAAACGGATTGCCGGTAATGGACCACAGATGAGCCATGAATGCGATCAGCCCCGCGCCAATGAGCAGCAATTTGAGAAGATCCCCAGGCTTGCGTTCTCCTTGAAGCCACCTCGCCGCTAGCGATGGCCCTAGGAACAGACCGTTGAATCGGGTCGCTCCCGCCAGCAGGCCTGCAATTCCGGCTAGCCACCAACGGTCTGCGTATGCGGCCAGGAACGCGAATGTGATGCACGCAAAAAATAATGCTTCTGTTTGCGGCAGTAGCATGAAGTAGCTGGACGGCCAAAATGCTGCAAACATTACCGCGTTGTCTGCCATCGTGTTGGAGTTGGTTAGCTTATGCGTAAGACTCCAGAGCATGCTCCAACCGGCCAGCGTCAGCACATTAGCGAGCAAGACCCCTGACCAGAGCCATTCGCCGGTCAGAGCCGCAACGGCTCGCCACAACAATGGATGCAATGGGAAAAATGCCCAGTTTGCCTGGTGAGTTGCGCTGAATGGCCGCTGCTCGTAGCCATGTTGGGCAATGCTCAAATACCATCCTGCGTCGTTGCCGAGGGCAACATGAGCCAAACCTTCCTGCACTGCGTGTCCGTTAACCTTGATCACAATGCTGTCGTCTCGTCCCCATTGCGCGGTTGGGACCTGCGCAACAAGAGGTACGAGCGCAAAGATCAGGATGAGAAGTAACCTGGAGAGCAAAAACGGAGCAAGCGCACGTCGCACGCCCGTGGGGATGCGGAATTGAGTAATCGAAGCGTTTGTGGATTGGATGTATGGCCGATCCATGGCGTAAGTTTCTCTTCCGGTGGAGTTCTAGAGGGGCGGTGTCATTATCTTTACGGGGTATTGCCCGGTCGCTCCCGCACCGGATGCTTGCTCAACTTCCGCTGCAGCGTGCGCCGATGCATGCCGAGGCGGCGCGCGGTTTCGGAAATGTTGCCGTCGCATTCGGTGAGCACGCGCTGGATGTGTTCCCATTCCAGCCGGCGCAGGGCGAGCGGGGCTTCGGGGGCGTCGATGACTTCGTCTTCGCCTTGCGGCGCCGCGTCGCTGCCTTCGAGCAGGGCGCGCACCACCGCGTCGGCATCGACCGGCTTGGCCAGATAGTCATGCGCGCCGCGCTTGATCGCTTCCACCGCGGTGGCGATGGAGGCGTAGCCGGTCAGCAGCAGGATGCGCATGTCGGGCACGAGTTCGCGCAGCTCGGGAATCAGGCGCAGGCCGTTCTCTTCGCCCAGTTTCAGGTCGAGCACGCAATGGCGAGGCTGGTGGCGCTGGGAAAGCGCACGTGCTTCGTCGGCGTTGCCGGCGCTGATCACTTCGAAACCGCGGGAGCTGAGTGCGCGATGGAGGACACGGACAAAGGTGGCATCGTCATCGACGATAAGCAGCGGGCGGGGACCGCTGGTGGGGCTTGGCTGATTCATGCGCTTGCTTCTGGTCGTATGCCGCTATTTTGCCGGATACCGAGCGCGTGCGGGTAATTCTTCAGTGGGCGGCGATCGCCGACAGGGGCAGACGCAGGCGCAGTTCCGCACCGTTGCCGGTGTTGGCGATGATCAATTGGCCCGTCAACCGTTCGGCGGTGGCTTCGGCGAGCGCCAGTCCGATGCCCAGGCCGCTCTGCTTGCCGCTGATGCCGATCGCCGCGGTCGCGCCGGCCGGCGTAAAGCCGGGACCGCGGTCGCGCACGATCCAATCCAGCCATTGCTCGTGGCGTAGCACCTCGAGCATGACGAAGTGGGAATCGCACAGCGCCGAAGCGTCGGCGGCATTGTTGAGAAGGTTGAGCAGCGCATGGCGCAGGCCGGGTGGCGTGCGCAGCACCAGCGTATCGAGTTGCGGCTGCACGGCGAGTTCCAGCTCCGCTTCCGGCCGCAGCAGCTTGAAGCGTTCGACGCAGCCGTGGATGAACGCCGGCAGCGCCAGCCGCTCCGGTTCCTGCGACAGCTGCGCCTTGCCGAAGGCGACCATCTCGCGAAGGATGCTGCGGCAGCGTTCCACCTGGCCTTCCAGCAATTGCAGATCTTCGTTCAGCGCCGCATCCGTCGCGTGTTCGCGCCGCAATTCGGGCAGCAGCGTGCGCATGGTCGACAGCGGTGTATTGAGTTCGTGCGCCGCCCCCGCCGCCTGCGTGGCGATGGCCAGGATGCCTTCGTCGCGCAGGGCGCGCTCGCGCACGCGTTGCACTTCCTGCTGCTGCTGGCGCACTGCGGTGGCCAGCCGGTTGATGAAGAAACCCAGCAGCAGAGCGGTAATGCCGAAGTTCACGCCCATGCCGGCGACGTGCAGCGAAAAACCATGGTCGTTGGCGCTCAGCTCGTTCATTGGCAACGGCACGTACCAGCGCAGCAGCACGAAATACGCGGCGCCCGCGATGGCCGCCACGGCGAGAATGGCGCGCACCGACAAGGCCGCCGCGCTGAGCGCGATCGGCACCAGCAGCAAGGTGACGAACGGATTGCGCGCGCCGCCGGTGAAATAGAGCAGATAACTCAGCACCAGCGTGTCTGCGACGATATGACACACGGTTTCCCACTCGTGCACGGGCCACGGCTGGCTGATGCGCCATGCGGCGAACACCGCGAACACCGCCAGCATGTCGATGCCGAGCAGCAACGACAGCGTGGGCAGGTCGATGCGCATCCACCAGGAACAGATCATCACCGCCATGCTCTGCCCGGCGATGGCGCACAGGCGCAGCCATGCCAGCGTGCGCGTGAGCGCGAACGGCCCGATGGGTTGCTTGAGCTGGTGTTGCGGCATGACCGGCCAAGGTGGTTGCGATCCGCCGATATTAGAGCCTGTTCGAACCGGATCGCACGATCGATCGCGGGCGGATCAAGGCGTGTTGAACTCCTCGCTGCGCACCGCCGGCAGCGGCTCGTAGTTGGCGGCCGTTTCCGAATGCGAGGCCGACAGCTTGTTCATCAGTGGCAGCATGATCACCGCCACCACGGTGCAGCCGATGCCGACGAAGCCGAGAATGTTGAACAGATGCGTGTAGATGGTGAGCGACTGCACCGGATCGGTGATGTCGTCGGGAATGTGCGCGATGTTGGCCACCACGCTGCCCAGGTATTGCGAAATGCCCACCGCCACGTAGTACGCGCCCATCATGAACCCGCCCATGCGTTCGGGCACGTAGCGCGCGATCATCGCCAGGCCCAGGCCGCTCACCAAGAGTTCGCCGAGCGAATACAGCCCGTAACCCCAGATCATCACCCATGAAGACACCTGGCCGTTCACCGCCCACCTGGCGCCCACGCCGTACATGAAGAAGCCTAGCGCCACCGCGGCGAAGCCCCAGGCGAATTTCGCCGCCACGGAGGGATCTTTGCCGAGCTTGCCGAGCGAGTTGTAGATGAACACCAGTACCGGACTGAGCAGCACGATCCAGATTGCATTCAAGTTCTGGTACTGCTCGGGAATCCAGTTGAACAGATGGAAGCCGAACACGGAGAACGACAGGTCGACGTTGCGCTGCGCGAACAGATTCAACGACGTCGCCATCTGTGCGTAGAAGATGAAGAAGAAGATCGTCTGCACCGTCAGCACCAGCGCGGCGGTCAAGCCGGCGCGCTCGCTCGGGCGGCTGCTGCGGATCAGGTGAATGAAAATGCCGAGGATCACCAGGCCCGCGCCATACACGCACCATTTGGCGACGGTTTCGCTCTGCAGGATGAAGGCGGCGATGAACACCGTGGCCAGGCCCGCCAGCAGCACGCCAATCAGGCGCTTGAAATCCACCGGCCGCGCGTCGCTGGGCGAACCGATGTGTGACAGCGTGCGCTTCATCGCCGCGTAGTTGATCAAGCCCAGGACCAGGCCGATCGAGCACACGCCGAACGCGGTATGCCACCCCAGGTCGTCGCCGTAGCGCTGGCCGATGACGTCGCGAATCCACGGCGTCACGGTCATCGAAACCATCGAGCCGATGTTCACCGCCATGTAGTAGATGGTGAAGGCGCTATCGATGCGCGTGTCGTCGCCTTCGTAGATCTTGCGTACCAGGTTGCCGGCGTTCGGCTTGAAGAAACCGTTGCCGACCACGATCACGCCGAGCGACAAATAAGTGATGTACGCGTTGTCGGTAGGCATCCACAACATGGCGTAGCCAAGCGCAAGAATGGTCGCGCCCAGCAGCATGGTGCGCCGTGTGCCCAGCAACTTGTCGCCCACCCAGCCGCCGATCGCCGGCGTGGCGTAGATCAGCGCCGCCGCCGCGCCCCATACCAGGTTGGCCTTGGTGTCGACGAAGCCCAGCTTCTTCATCATGAAGGTGACCATCAGCACCTGCATGCCGTAGAAGCCGAAGCGCTCCCACATTTCGATCAGGAATACGGTGGTGAAGGAACGGGTCGGCGAAACGGAGCGGGTCTGGACGGTCATGGGCACTTCCGGAATACGTGTACTGCAAGGCCGGAATCGGCCTGTTTTTCTGCACCTTTTGCGGGCACATTCGTTGAAGCGTAACCGATCCGGCGTTAGCCGGAAGTTGCATTGCGTCAAGCAAATTCCTGCGGCAAATCGGTGCCCGGGCCGGCTTGTGGCATCATGGCGCGCCTGTTGCCATGTTCATGGAGCGATCTTCGCCATGCCGAAAAGTGCCGTCGTTTGCTTGCCGGTGAGGCCCTCCAGCCATGCCCGGTAACGGATTTCGCGGCGATCCGCGCCAGTTGTGGCGCGCCTTTCGGTGGTCGATGAATGGCTTGCGCGCGGGTTGGCGGCACGAAGCGTCGTTTCGGCTGGAGGCGATGCTTACTGTCGTCCTTGTCCCTATCGGCCTGTGGGTGGGCCAAGGTGCGCTCGAGAAGATCGCGCTGGTTTCACCGGTGATCCTGGTGTTGTCGGTTGAACTGCTCAATTCCGCCATCGAGGCGGTGGTGGACAAGGTCAGTCCCGAGTTTCACGAGCTGGCCGGACGGGCCAAGGACATGGGTTCGGCCGCCGTGTTCGTGCTGCTGGTGCTGGTGGTGTTGTGCTGGGGCCTGATTCTGGGGCCGCGCTGGTTCTGATTGCATCGACCACAGCCAGATGCTGCAATGAGCGCTTGCCGGGAAAGGAGCCTTCCTATGAAAACCTTACACGTGCTGGCATTGCTGCTGCTGGTGTCGATGCTTTCCGGTTGCGGCTACAACGCGATCCAGAAGCAGGATGAAGCCGTCAAGGCGCAGTGGTCCGAAGTGCTCAACCAATACCAGCGCCGCGCCGATCTGGTGCCGAACCTGGTGAATACCGTGAAAGGATACGCCGCGCACGAAGAGAAAGTGTTTGCTGAAGTCACCGAGGCGCGTTCACGCGCGGGCAGCATCCAGGTGACGCCCGAACTGGCGAACGATCCGGAGGCGCTGGCCAAGTTCCAGGCCGCGCAGGGCCAGCTCACCAGCGCGCTGTCGCGGTTGATGGCCGTCAGCGAACGCTATCCGGATCTGAAGGCGAACGGCGTATTCCAGAATCTGCAGGCGCAGCTGGAAGGCACTGAGAACCGTATCGCCGTGGCGCGCAATCGCTATATCCAGGCGGTGCAGCAATACAACTCGCTGCTGCGCACCTTCCCCAATAATCTCACCGCCAAGCTGTTCGGCTATCAGGTCAAGCCGAATTTCTCGGTGGAGAACGAGAAGGCGATTTCCACCGCACCGACAGTGGATTTCGGCACCAGCGCGCCCGCTCCGGCAGCCTCGGCGCATTGACATGACGCGGCGCTGGCTGCGCCCGTGGATGATCCTGGCGATGGCCTTGCTGTCGCCGTGGACCGTATCGCACGCCGACGGCCAGCCGGCGGTGCCCACGCTCAGCCGGCACGTCACCGATCTCACCGGCACGCTCACGCCGCAGCAGATCGACCAGCTCGACGCGCAGCTCGTCCAGCTGGAGAAACAGAAAGGCGCGCAACTGGTCGTGCTGATGATCGGCAGCACGCAGCCCGACGACATCGACGATTACTCCCTGCGCGTGGCCGAAGCGAACAAGCTCGGACGCAAGGGCGTGGATGATGGCGTGCTGTTGTTCATCGCCAAGGACGATCGGCAGGTGCGCATCGAAGTGGGCTACGGCCTGGAAGGGGCGATCCCCGACGCCGCGGCCGCGCGCATCATTCGCGAATACCTTGCGCCGAAATTCCGCAACAACGATTACTTCGGCGGCATCAGCGATGCAGTCGGTGCGCTGACGCAGTTGATCATTGGCGAGCCGCTGCCGCCGCCGGTGCACGGCAAAGACGTTGCGCGCGGACCGGATCTGCGTGGCGTGTTCTTTCTTGCGCTCTTTCTGCTGATCGTGCTGCGCGGCGTATTCAGGGGCATGCCGGCGCTGGTCCGCGCGCCGCTGGGCGGGCTGGTGATCGGCGCCGCCGTTGGGTTGCTGGCATCGATCGGCGTGGGGATCGTCGGCGGCCTGCTCGGCGGCCTCTTCATGCTGATCCCGGTGGGCGCCGGCCGGTCGATCGGCGGCGGTGGCTGGGGTGGTTTCGGCGGCTGGGGCGGCGGTGGTTTTGGCGGTGGCGGCTTCGGTGGTGGTGGAGGCGGGGGCTTCAGCGGCGGCGGTGGCAGTTTCGGAGGCGGCGGCGCCTCGGGGAGCTGGTGACATGGCGGCGCGCGGCCAACGGCTGCTGGCGAATCTGTTCGAGGGCTGGTTCCAGCTGCATCGGCGTTTCCCTCCCGAGCTTTTGGACGACATGACCGCGGCGATCGCCGATGGCGAGCACACGCATCTGGGCGAGGTGCGCTTCGCGGTCGAATCGCGCCTGCCGTTGCCCGCGGTATGGGCTGGGCTGGATGCCCGCACGCGCGCCCGTCAGGTGTTCGGCCAGCTCGGCGTATGGGATACCGAGCACAACTGCGGCGTGCTGATCTACGTGCTGATGTCCGAGCACCGCATCGAGATCGTCGCCGACCGCGGCATCGCGCGGCGCGTGAAAGCGGAGGAGTGGGTGGCGATCTGCAACGGCATGCGCGAAAACTTCGCCGCCGGCCAGTGGCGCGCCGGCGCCTTGCAGGGCATCACCCAGGTGCATACGTTGCTGGCCACGCATTTTCCCGGCCATGGCAAGCCGCGGCCGGATGAATTGCCGGATCGGCCCGTATTGCTTTGAATCATTCGCCGGGCTCTTCCGAGCCGGGCTCGGATGCGTCGTCGTCTTGCATCGGGCACGCCGATGTATTCCCTTGCTGGCCCTGTATGCGTCCCGGGCGCGAGACGATGACTTTCAGGGTCAGCTGCGTTTCGCCCTTAATGCAGAAGGACAACGTCTGATTGGTATTGACGGACGTTCCCATCGGATCGAACCCTATGTAGCCAAGGTCGCGGCTGCTGGTGACGACCAGCGCATCACGACTTTTTTGGCCGACATAGCGCGGCGGCCCGAGCAACTGGCTAGGGGTATCTGGATCGGCCTTTCCGATCAGCCAGGAGTCACCCCACGAACCGTCGCTACTGCAGGTGCGCTGATCGCGACTGGGACAGAAGATGGCACGCACCTGTTCATTCACGGCAAGGTTGCGCGCATGCTGCAAGGCTGCCAGGTAGTCCGATTGCGCGGCGCGCAGTTCATGCGTCTCCAGCATGCGGTGAAAACTGGGTACCGCCAGGGCGATCAGCGCCGCCAGCACGGCCAATGCGATGATCTGCTCGGCCAAGCCAAAGCCATGGGAGGGTCTAGACTGCATGGTTCCATGCTAGACCCCGATTTCCGCAGGCCAACCGCCGCAAAGCAGGTCCGACGTACGTCTCTGCTGACAAGGCCTGTCAGCACCCGCATTTAAAATTCGCCAAAACGCCCCGCACGTTGAGCCCCTATGACTGATCGCGATCGCTTCGAACTCGTTTCCAGCTACAAGCCCGCCGGCGACCAGCCCGATGCCATCAAGCGCCTGGTCGAGGGCTTCGAATCGGGCCTGGCGGGCCAGACGCTGCTGGGCGTGACCGGCTCGGGCAAGACTTTCACCATCGCCAACGTGGTGGCGCAGGTGCAGCGGCCGACCATCGTGCTGGCGCCAAACAAGACATTGGCGGCGCAGCTCTACGGCGAATTCAAGGAATTCTTCCCGCACAACGCGGTGGAATACTTCGTCAGCTACTACGACTACTACCAGCCGGAAGCCTACGTGGTGGCGTCGGATACCTATATCGAGAAGGACGCCTCGATCAACGACCACATCGAGCAGATGCGCCTGGCCGCGACCAAGGCGCTGCTGTCGCGCAAGGATGCGCTGATCGTCGCCACCGTTTCGGCGATCTACGGCCTGGGCGATCCGGAAGATTACCTGTCGCTGCGCCTGATCCTCGCGCGCGGCGAACGCATCGACCAGCGCGCGCTGATCCGCCAGCTCACCGAGCTGCAATACACGCGCAACGAAATGGAACTGCGCCGCGGTACCTATCGTGTACGCGGCGAAGTCATCGACGTATTTCCGGCCGAATCGGAAACCGAAGCGCTGCGCATCGAACTGTTCGACGGCGAAGTGGAAAACCTCTCGCTGTTCGATCCGCTCACCGGCGAAACCATCCGCAAGGTGCCGCGCTATACGGTGTATCCGCGCACGCACTACGCCAGCACGCGCGAGAGCGTGTTGAACGCGATCGAGACGATCAAGATCGAGCTGAAGGAACGCCTCGACCAGCTGTACAAGGAAAACCGCCTGGTCGAAGCGCAGCGCCTGGACCAGCGCACGCGTTTCGACATCGAGATGATGGCCGAGGTCGGCTATTGCCAGGGCATCGAGAACTACTCGCGCCATCTCACCCGCCGCGCGCCGGGCGAGCCGCCGCCGACGTTGTTCGACTATCTGCCGCCGGATGCATTGCTGGTGGTGGACGAATCGCACGTCACCGTGCCGCAGCTCGGTGCGATGTACAAAGGCGACCGTTCGCGCAAGGAGACACTGGTGGAATTCGGTTTCCGCCTGCCCTCGGCGATGGACAATCGCCCGCTGCGCTTCGAGGAATTCGAGCGCCGCGCGCCGCGCACCATCTACGTGTCGGCCACGCCGCGCGACTACGAACTGCAGAAATCCGGCGACGCGATCGTCGAACTGGTGGTGCGCCCCACCGGCCTGGTCGATCCGGAAGTGGAAGTGCGGCCGGTGCGCACCCAGGTGGACGACCTGCTCAGCGAGGCGAAGAAGCGCATCGCGATGGGCGATCGCGTGCTGGTCACCACGCTCACCAAGCGCATGGCGGAGAACCTCACCGAATACCTCAGCGAGCACGACGTCAAAGTGCGCTACCTGCACTCGGATATCGAAACGGTGGAGCGCGTGGAGATCATCCGCGACCTGCGCCTGGGCGAGTTCGACGTGCTGGTCGGCATCAACCTGCTGCGCGAGGGCCTGGACATGCCCGAGGTGTCGCTGGTGGCGATTCTCGATGCCGACAAGGAGGGCTTCCTGCGCTCGACCGGCTCGCTGATCCAGACCATCGGCCGCGCCGCGCGTAATGTGCGCGGCAAGGCGATCCTCTATGCGGATGAAGTGACCCGCTCGATGCAGGCGGCGATGGAGGAAACCAACCGCCGCCGCGAGAAGCAGATCGCCTGGAACGAGACGCACGGCATCACGCCTCAGTCGGTGGTGCGCCGCATTGCCGACATCATGGAAGGCGCGCGCAGCGAGGCCCCGGGCCGCGGTCGCAGCAAGGCGTCCCGCGGCCGCGCCGCCGCGGTGGCCGAACAGGCCGCCGAGTACGCCGGGCTGGACGCCGAGCAGGCTTCGGCGCTGATCAAGCGGCTGGAGGCGGACATGCGCAAGCACGCGGAAAACCTGGAATTCGAGGAAGCCGCCCGGCTGCGCGACCGGATTCACCAGCTGCGCGAGCAGGCTTTGCGGTAGGCCATCCGTTCGGGTACACTGCACGGCTCTTACGGGCGGTTAGCTCAGCGGTAGAGCACTTCCTTGACATGGAAGGGGTCACAAGTTCGATCCTTGTACCGCCCACCAATTCGTTTCCTGCAACGGCGCGGCCCTACGGTCCGCGCCGTTGTTTTTGCGGCACGCATCACCGGATTTTCGCTGCGCGAAACCGGGCTTTCATCCGGCGATAACCCGGTGCTTCGCAGACTGCGCGTCCCGCAGCCTGCGGGATCACATGGAGAGTCGTCATGAAAGCGAAACTCGCTCACTTAGCGTTTTGCTCGTGCGTCATGCTTGCAACAGGCGGTGCCTATGCTCAAGGTTCCTGCCCCGACGCGGCATTCAGTGGCAACTATGTTTTCAAGGATTCCGGTTCCATAGCATTGGTTCTTTCAGTGGTTCCGTACGCGTCGGCCGGGCGCTTGTCGACCAACGGTGCGGGCAGCGGGACCATCGAAGAAACCACCAGCACCGGCGGCACCGTCGCGGCGAAGACCACGTCTTTCAACTATAGCCCGGTCGCCTCAACGGTACCGGGTTGTGTTTTTGCGGTCGCCACCGCCGATGGGCGCAATTTCACCCTCTATCTCAGCAATGCGGCCGGCACGTTCATCGCCACGGGCACCGGCCAGACCATCAACGGGGAGATACACCGCTAGCTACGGATGACAACTGCTTCGAACGGCGCATCTTCAGGTGCGCCGTTTTTCCATGCGCTGCAGGTCTCGTTGATTCACGGGAATTTCACAATTCACCCGCGGATTTAGTACTTGTCCGAAACCCAAAGCGCGCGTCCATGCCTAGGATTTTCCTACAGCCTGATTCGCTGAAAGAGGACATCCATCGTGCGCATCGCCATTCTCGAAGACACCGTCAAGCAGGCCCATTGCGTCGCCAACTGGATGGAGCGCGCCGGCTTCGAAAGCGTGATCCGCCACGATGGCGACAGTTTCATCCAGATGCTGGAAACCGCGCCGGCGGACCTGCTGCTGCTGGATTGGGACGTGCCCGGCAAGTGCGGCATCGAGGTGTTGAAATGGGCGCGCGCCGGCGGTGCGCACGCCAAGGTGCCGATCATCATGCTGACGCAGCACGACGACGAAGCGAGCGTGGTGCGGGGTCTGGATGCAGGCGCCGATGACTACGTGGTGAAGCCGGCGCGCGAAGCCGAACTGGTGGCGCGCGTGCGTGCGCAGGCGCGCAAGTATTACCCGGAATCGATGCGCGGAACCAAGCTGCGGGTGGGCCGCTACACGCTCGACGCCGAAGCGCGCAACGTGCTGGTCGATGGCGTGGACGGACAGAAACTGGTGAACCTGCCGGAGCGCGAGTTCGTGATGGCCATGCACTTCTTCAACAAGGTCGGCTGCGTCATCGCCAAGGAAGAACTGTGCGAGAAAATCTGGGGCCACGCCGATCGCAAGTACGACGCCACGCTCGCCACCTACGTAAGCAAACTGCGCAATGCGCTGCAGTTGCGCGCCAAGAACGGCATGGTCATTTCCACCGTGTACAGCCATGGCTATCGCCTGGAAGAACTGCCGCAGGCGGGCGCGCGACGAGCGCCGGCGGCGGGTGTGCGCGCGGTGACGCGACGCGGTACTTCCACGTATTGATCTTTCATGCGTGCGCCATGGCGCACGAACGGGTGAACAGCAACCAGCCTGCCGGGGGATCTACGCGTGTTGTCGCTACCAGCCTACCTTCGACGCCTGACCCGCACCACGAAAGCGCGGATTGTCTTTGTCGGCATCGCATTGCTGCTGGCCGCGCTCAGCGGCTATCCGCTTGGCGCGAGCGTTTCCGGTGCGCTCGACAAGGTGCTGTTCGATACCGCCGCACGGTTTTTCAGTCATCCTTCCACGCGCGAAGTGGCGGTGGTGCTGATCGATGGCAAGACTCTGCGTGAATACGGTACCGACGGACTTTCCACGCGCACCGCGCAACTGCTCGGCCGGCTCGACCAGGCGGCCAGCATCGTGCTCGATTATCCGCTGGCGGCCGATGCGCACACTGGCGAACTGGCGCAGGCGATCGCCGTCAGCGGACGCGTCGTGCTGCCGTTGTCGTCATCGCATGCGATCTCCGAACATATTGAGGCCGTGCCTTCGGCCTTGCGCGAACGGGCGGCGGGGCGTGGGCAGCGGCAATTCACGCTGGGGCATTACGGCGCGGTCAACGGCTTCGTGCCGTATCTGGACGCCGGGCAGGGTGGCTATCCGCATATCGTGCTCGAAGCGATCCGCGTCGCCGGTGCGCAGCACGTGCACGAACCGATGCAGACGCATCTGCGGCGCTATGCGCTGTCGCTGGCGCACATCTACCGGCACGCGGTGCTGGTGATGCTGGGCGATCCGGCGCGCGTGCCGCAGTATTCGTTCGCCGACGTGATCGACGATCGCGTGCCCGCCGAAGCGTTCACGAACAAGCTGGTGTTCGTCGGCGATGCGGTGGGCCTGGATGCGGGATTCCAGGTGTCCTCGCTCAATATGGATGCGGTTTCGCGGCCGCAGCTGGGTGCCTTGGTGGCCGACGCGGTGATCAGCGGCAACATGGTCAGCGAACTGCCGCGCTATGTGGCCGTGCCGATCTATATGGCGATTGCGTTGGGCATGGTGGGTATCTGCGTGTATGGACGCGGCGGCTGGATGCACGCGGGCGCCATCGCGTGGGGCGTGGGCATGCTGGTGCTGCCGGTGCTGTTGCTGGCGACGATACATCGCTGGCTGGGCCTAGGCCTGCTGCCGGTGGCGTGCCTGCTGATCTACGCGCATTTCGCATGGGAGCGCGTGCGCCGAACGCAAAACTTGCTCAAGCGCGAAATCGACAAGCTGCGCGCGATCCGATCCGCCGTGGCGGTGACGGAGGAGGGTGCCGTCGTACCTGTGCCGACCGATCGCCCGCGCGATCCGTTGCATCAGATCCGCGACGCCATGCGCGAGATCCGCAATTGGCAAAGCACCTTCGTCGACATGGTCAACCGATTGCCGTATCCGGTGTTCGTGGTCACGGAAGGCAAGCTGTCCGTGTGGAACGCCAAGGCGTCGGACATGCTGGCGAGCGGCGAGGGAAGCGGCGGCGACCATGCCATCACGCTGGCGCAGGTGCAACGCCTGGTGGAAGCGCATTGCCGCGGCGAGGAAACCGTTAGCGTCGAGGCGGCGCTGGGTGGCCGCGAACATATGCTGCTGTGCGTGCCTTACGCCAACGTCGATGTTTCATCGGCGCGCAGGCAGGCCCGTGCCTCCTTCCTGGTATGCCTGGTCGATATCGCGGACATCAAGCAAGGTGTTACGCACGACAGATTGGCGTTGCGGCATATCGCGCACGATCTGCGCAGTCCGCTCTCGATCATGCTTTCCATGATCGAGGCGCGCGCCGACGATGCCTCGCAGACTAACGGTCATGAGCAGGCGTTCCTGGATGAGCTGCGCCGACAGGCGGATTATTCGTTGCGCGTCGCCAAGGATTTCCTGCAGCTCTCGCGCGCCGAGCAACTGGGGCGCGACCGTTTCGCACCGCTCGCCTTGCTGGACGTGGCGGCGGAGGCGGCCGATCAGTTATGGCCGACCGCGCAGGCCAAATCGATCGCGTTGATCGGGCCCGAATGCGAGCTGGACGATACGCTGATAAGTGGTCATTCGGACATGCTGATCCGCGCGCTGGCCAACGTCATCGACAATGCGCTGAAGTACTCGTCGCCGGATACCGCAATCACCTTGCGTATCGCCGATGCCGGCGAGGAACGCCTGGCGCTGCACGTAATCGATCAAGGCATCGGCATGGCCGAGGAACACCTCGCGCATCTGTTCGAGCCATTCTTCCAGGTGGCCGGCAAGTCGAACGTGGAGATGGGCGTGGGCCTGGGGTTGCCGTTCGTGAAGACGGTGATCGAACGGCACGGCGGCGCCATCAGCGTGTCCAGCCAGCCGGGGCGCGGCACCGACGTGCGCATGGTGTTGCCGCGCGCACCGGCCTAGCGCATGGATGCGGCGCATGCGCGCAGACGCTGACGCCGCGGCCCGATCCACGTACCATGGCGCGCGCTGCCCCTTCATCGCGTGGAGTCGCCATGACGTATCTATGGATCAAGAGCCTGCATGTGCTGTTCGTGATCGCCTGGATGTCCGCGGTGTTCTACCTGCCGCGCATTCTGGTGAACATCGCCGAAGCGGAGGGCGAGCCGGCGGTGAAGGCGCGCCTGCAATTGATGGGCCGGCGGCTGTATAAGTTCGGCCACAACCTGTTCGGCATCGCGTTCCTGTTCGGTTTGACGTTGTGGCAGGGCTGGCGGGTGTTTCCGCAGGCCTTGCCGAACGTGGTCGGGCCGCTGCACTGGATCGACGCCAAGCTCACGTTGGTGGTTTTGCTGCTGGTCTATTTCACGTGGGCGGGAAGACTGCTCAAGCGCAGCGAAAAGGGGGGCGCATTGCCGTCGGCGCGCACGCTGCGGATGTGGAATGAGCTGCCGGTGCTGGTGCTGCTGGGCGTGGTGTTCCTGGTGATCGCCAAACCATTCTGACGCCGTAGATTGGGGTGCAAACCCCAACGCTGCCATGTTCATGTGGATCGCGATGTTGGGGTTTACACCCTGATATGTCCCCGCTATTTCCCGAGGAAACGGAGCTGCGCGTTTTCTCCGCACAATCACACTGCCGAAAGCTCCAAAAACGTGGGGAGATGTCAGGGTTCACACCCCAACATCGCGATGCGTGCAGGGCAAGTTGGGGTTTACACCCCAACCTACGGATCAGTCGATGCGGTGATATTGGCGATACCACGCCACGAACTTCGCCACCCCTTCCTCGATCGAGGTATTGGGTGCATAACCCACATCGCGCCGCAGCGCCGACACATCCGCCCAGGTATCCGGCACATCGCCCGGCTGCATCGGCAGCAGACGCTTCTCCACCGTGCGGCCCAGGTTCTGTTCCATCAGCTCGATGAAATGCATCAACGGCACCGGCTGGTCATTGCCGATGTTGTAGACGCGATACGGGGCATTCGACGTACCGGGGTTCGGTAGCGTCGCGTCGTAGTTCAGGTCGGGCTCGGCGACGTGGTCGAGCGTGCGGATCACGCCTTCGACGATATCGTCGACATAGGTGAAGTCGCGGCTGTGGTTGCCGTAGTTGAACACGTCGATCGGCTCGCCGCGCACAATGCGGTCAGCAAACAGGATGGGCGACATGTCCGGCCGTCCCCACGGTCCGTACACGGTGAAGAAGCGCAGGCCGGTGGTGGGCAGGCCATACAGATGGCTGTAGGTATGGGCCATCAGTTCGTTGGCCTTCTTGGTCGCGGCGTACAGGCTTACCGGGTGATCGACGGCGTCTTCCACCGCGAACGGCAGCTTGCGGTTCGCGCCGTAGACGGAGCTGGATGAAGCGTAGACCAGATGCTCCACCTTGTTGTGGCGGCAGGCTTCCAAAATGTTGATGAAGCCGACCAGGTTGCTCTGCGCGTAAGCCTGCGGGTTTTTCAGCGAATAGCGCACGCCGGCCTGCGCCGCCAGGTTCGCGACGCGTTGCGGCTGGAAATCGTGGAAGGCCCGGTTCAATGCCTCGGCATCGGCCAGGTCCGCGCGCAGATGAGTGTAGTTCGCGTGCGTGGCGAAACGTGCCAGCCGGGCTTCTTTCAGGGCCGGGTCGTAGTAGTCGTTGTGGTTGTCGATGCCGTAGACCTGGTCGCCCCGGGCCAGCAAACGTTCCGCAAGGGCAGCGCCGATAAAGCCGGCCGAGCCGGTGACGAGTACGCGCATCGCTAGATCCTTTCAATGAGGTCGCTATTGTATAGCTCGGTCGCCGTAGCTGAATTGACACGGCCGCCGCGCTAAACTAGCGTTCGTTTCCCAACGTTCAGAGACAAGGTGGCCCGCGCCCAGCGCCGGTCGAGTGTGCGACATGTCAACTACCAGCCGCCAACACTGATTCCCGCCACGCCTGTCTTTCACAAAGGGCGCGCGGCGCCTTTATTTTTGCCCGCCGTCCGGGCGGACAAAGCAAAACCGGCCATCCATGGCCGGACTCTTCAAATAAAGCACGCTTTGTTTGAGTGTGCGACTTAGGCATACAAATGATCGAAATCACGCTACCCGACGGCAGCAAGCGCCCCTTCGACCATCCCGTCACGGTGCAGGACGTGGCCGCCTCCATCGGCGCCGGCCTGGCCAAGGCCACCCTGGCCGGCAAGGTGGATGGCAAACTGGTCGACGCCGGCTTCACCATCGACCACAACGCCAGCCTGGAAATCGTTACCGAGAAGAGCCCGGAAGCGCTGGAAATCCTGCGCCATTCCACCGCGCACTTGCTGGCGCAGGCAGTGCAGCGCCTGTTCCCCGGCGCGCAGGTGACGATCGGTCCGGTGATCGACAACGGCTTCTACTACGACTTCGCCTACGAGCGCCCGTTTACGCCCGACGACCTGGCCAAGATCGAGGCGGAGATGGAAAAGATCGTGAAGGAAGGCTTGCCGGTGACGCGCAGCGTGAAGTCGCGTGACGAGGCCGTCACGTTCTTCCGTGGCCTAGGTGAGAATTACAAAGCCGAGATCATCGAAAGCATTCCCTCCAACGAAGAACTCTCGCTGTATACGCAAGGCGAATTCACCGACCTGTGCCGTGGCCCGCATGTGCCCAACACCGGCAAGCTGCGCGCGTTCAAGCTGATGAAGGTGGCCGGCGCCTATTGGCGCGGCGATTCCAACAACGCGATGCTCACGCGCATCTACGGCACGGCGTGGTTGAACGACAAGGATCTCAAGGCCTACCTGCATCAGCTGGAGGAAGCCGAGAAGCGCGACCACCGCAAGATCGGCAAGGCGCTGGACCTGTTCCACCAGCAGGAAGAAGCGCCCGGCATGGTGTTCTGGCATCCCAACGGCTGGTCGATCTGGCAGACGGTGGAGCAGTACGTGCGCGGCGTGTACCGCAAGAGCGGCTACCAGGAAGTGCGCGGTCCGCAGATCATGGACGTGAGCCTGTGGAAGAAGTCCGGCCACTGGGACAACTACCAGGAAAACATGTTCTTCACCGAATCGGAAAAGCGCACCTACGCGCTCAAGCCGATGAACTGCCCCGGCCACGTGCAGATCTACAACACCACGCTGCACAGCTACCGCGACCTGCCGGTGCGCTATGGCGAATTCGGCGGCTGCCACCGCAACGAGCCATCGGGCGCCCTGCACGGCATCATGCGCGTGCGCGCCTTCACCCAGGACGACGGTCACATCTTCTGCACGGAAGAGCAGATTGAATCGGAGGTCACTGCGTTCCACCAGCAGGCCATGAAGGTGTACGCCGATTTCGGCTTCGAGGACATCGCGCTGAAGATCGCCCTGCGCCCGGACAAGCGCATCGGCAGCGACGAGGTGTGGGATCGCGCCGAGCACGCCCTGCGCGCCGCGCTGCGTTCGGCCGGCGTGGAGTGGGAAGAGCTGCCCGGCGAGGGTGCCTTCTACGGTCCCAAGATCGAGTACCACATGAAAGACTCGATCGGCCGCGCCTGGCAGGTCGGCACCATGCAGGTGGATTTCATGATGCCCGAGCGCCTGGGCGCCGAGTACGTGGACGAACATAGTCAACGGAAACATCCGGTTATGCTGCACCGGGCGATCGTGGGCTCGATGGAGCGCTTCATCGGGATCCTGATCGAGCACCACGCCGGCAACCTGCCCGCATGGCTGGCGCCGGTGCAGGCGCAGGTCTTCAGCATCACCGACGCGCAATCGGACTATGTCCGACACGTCACGCAAACCCTTGTCGACAAAGGCTTCCGCGTAAAGGCGGATTTGCGCAACGAAAAGGTCGGCTATAAAATCCGCGAACATACGCTTCAGAAAGTACCCTACCTGCTTGTGGTCGGCGATCGCGAAAAGGAATCGGGGGCTGTTTCTGTGCGTACCCGTTCGGGCGAAGACTTAGGCAGCATGCCGCTGGCCAGCTTCATCGAACGACTGGAGGCCGAGACGCGGCGCTGATGCCGCGTCGGCCGAATTCAACATCTTCTGGAGGATAGTGGTATCGCCACCACAGAAACTAAGGGCAACCGTCGCAACCATGAGATCCGCGTACCCCGCGTGCGTGTGATCGGCCCGGATTCCGAACAGCTCGGCATCCTAACCCGCGACGAGGCGCTGCGTGCCGCCGAGGAAGCGGGGCTCGATCTGGTCGAGATCCAGCCGAATGGCGATCCGCCGGTCTGCCGCATCATGGACTACGGCAAGTTCAAGTTCGAAGCCCAGAAGAAGGCCCAGGCCGCCAAGAAGAAGCAGAAGCAGGTCGAGATCAAGGAAGTGAAGTTCCGTCCGGTGACGGACGTGGGCGACTACCAGATCAAGCTGCGCAACATGCTTCGCTTCCTGGAAGAGGGCGACAAGGTCAAGGTCACCATCCGCTTCCGCGGCCGCGAAATGTCCCACCAGGATCTGGGCCAGGAACTGGCCAAGCGCATCCAGGAAGACGTCGGCGAAAACGGCGTGATCGAGTCCTTCCCGCGCCTGGAAGGCCGCCAGATGGTGATGATGATCGGGCCGAAGAAGAAGTCGTAACGATTGATCGGTTCAGGCAGCCCGATGCGATCGCTTCGCATCGGGCTTTGCCGTAGGCGGCGCGCCGTTCACGCAGCCTGCACGTGACGTTCTTCACGCTGGATCAACGTCATGGCCTAAGGAAAGGGCGGTTATGCGATGCATGCTTGGCGTTATGGCTGCCGTCTTCCTGGCGTGGTCGGGCGGGACTGCAGCGCAATCCACCAGCGAATTGCTGAAACTGGAGTCGCCGTCCGCGCAGCAAACCCTGCTGCAGCAAGTGCGCCCGGCGTGGACGGCGCGCCTGCAGGACGCCTCGGTCGCCGGCTTCGTGCTGGCTGAGCCTGATCTGCCATCCCCGGCCTGGAACGCCCAGCGCTTGGATGTGGCGATTACACGCACCTTGACCGTGCACGCGCGCCGGCTCCGTTATGAAACGTTGCCCGGTGGCCTGTCCCTGTGGGTAGGGCAGGCCGATTCGGAGCGTTTGCAGGCGACACCCTCCGCCCAGGAGGTGCCTTTGGACAGCCTCAATATGGTGATGGTGGTGCGCCATGGCGAGAGCCTCACCGGCTTGCTGCGCGTGCGGGGCGAGCAATACCAGATCCTGCCGTTAGGAGGTCGATTGCACGCCGTGGTGCATTTGGACTCGAACAAGCGTGCGCCGACCGATCATGCGATCGAAGCGCCGGCGCAAACAGGGGTCGAACGCGAACCACCCGTCGCACCGCCGCACACTGATGTCAGCATCATCCGCGTGATGATCGCCGTCTCCCGTCAGATGAGGGCGTCAACGCCGGATCTGGACGGACTGTTGGCCTTGTATTTCGCCTACGCCAATCAGGTGAACGAAAACAGCCGCGTACCGATCGTGTTCGAGCATGCTGGCACCCTGGATACCGATTACGACGAAGCGCAGATAACGAGTCCCGCCGATTACGACCGGGTGCTGACCAAGGCGAAGAATCCCGAGGATCCCGAGTTGGGGCGGCTCATAGCGCCGTTCCGGGATCAACAGCGTGCCGACCTGGTCGTGATGATGATCGAGAAGGTGATCTATTGCGGGGCCGGCGTGCTCACGGCGACAAGGGAGAGCGCGTTCTCGGTGGTGAGCGGCGTGAGCCGTTGCGGCTACAACTCCTTTCCGCATGAAATGGGGCATAACATCGGTGCCAACCATGATCGCGAGACGCTGGGCGGCACACGAAATCCACCGTATGCGCACGGTTACCGCCATAAGGATGAAGAGCGCGGCTTCCATACCCTGATGGCCTACTACTGCACCCCTGTATCGCTGTGTCCGTTGATCGATCATTGGGCCAATCCGCAGGTGAGTTACGGCGGTCTGCCGACCGGCACGGCGGAGTATGAGGACGTTGCCCGCCGGCTCGACGAACGTCGCGAAACGGTAGCCGATTTTTATCCACCACCCGCCGATGCCGCGCCACCGGTGGCCGAAGCGGTGGTCTCGCCTGCCGAGGTGACGGGCGGTGCAAGCGTCACTCTGGACGGTTCCGGATCCAGCAACCCGGGGGGAGGGGCCTTACGGTACGAGTGGCGTTTGCTGGGCGGCACTCCCGCGGCAAGCATCGAAGATGCGGCACAGGCGGTCACCCGGGCATCCATCCCGCCAGTGGCGCAAGACCGGGTCTATACCTTTGAGCTGGTCGTCACCAACGCCGACGGCCTGAGCGCATCCAGGCAAGTGCGCGTCGAGGCCAGGCGCGGCTCGGCCGGTGATCTGTCCGGTGCCTTGGCGCTTTCCTGCACCGCGCGCGGCGGGGAACTGGTGCCGGTCTACGTCCACGTGATCAATCCCAGCGGTCTGCCATTGCGCTACCAGTGGTATTCCACCGGGCTGGTCGAGGGCTTCATGGGGTCCAGCCCGGAGGGGGCCTTCCGCGCCAGGAACGTTACCAGCGAGGTTCAGGGCAAGATCCTCGTCGATGTCGACAATGGGGTTAACGTGATTCGCCTGGAGAAACCGCTCACGGTCGAGCCGGCGCCGGTAGGGGGGCGCTAGGGGCGGCGGCTCCGGCTGTTGAGGGCAGGTGTTCGAACGCGTTCCGTTCAAGCTGTGGACTAGCTCTGGCAGAGATTTACGCGTAAACTCGCCGGTTCGACCCGCAAGGAAGGGTCGTGCACCGATCCTGGCAGGACGGAAAGCGCAGCCTTCAGGGCTGCCGCCAGATCAGTCAGAAACCAGGGGCCCAGCCCCATCAAGGAGCATCTCCATGCCCAAGATCAAGACCAACCGCGCGGCGGCGAAGCGTTTTCGCAAGACCGCATCCGGCAAGTTCAAGGCCGGTCACGCCTTCAAGTCGCACATCCTGACCAAGAAGTCGACCAAGCGTAAGCGCAATCTGCGCGCCACCAACCACGTCAAGGCCTGCGACACCAAGGGTGTAGCACGCATGTTGCCGTATCTCTAAGGCGGAGGACTGAACCATGGCTCGTGTAAAGCGTGGCGTTACCGCCCGTCGTCGTCACAAGAAAATCATCGGCCGCGCCAAGGGCTACTACAACGCCCGCCGCAAGGTCTTCCGCGTTGCCAACCAGGCCGTCATCAAGGCCGGCCAGTACGCCTATATCGGCCGCAAGCAGAAGAAGCGCCAGTTCCGCGCCCTGTGGATCGTGCGTATCAATGCTGCCGCCCGTCAGTTCGGCCTGTCCTACAGCCGCCTGATCAACGGTCTTGCCAAGGCCGGCATCACGGTGGACCGCAAGGTGCTGGCCGACATCGCCGTGCACGACATCAAGGCGTTTGGGGCCATCGCGGAAAAAGCGAAGGCCAGTCTGGCCGCTTGATCGTCAAGCACTGACGAAATGATGTGAATCAAGCGGGGAGAAGGCCTTAAGCCTTCTCCCCGTTTTTATTTCCATTCCTGGGGAAGATCGATGGAAGACCTGGACACCCGCGCCACCCAGGCGCTGGCGGAAATCGACAACACCGACACGCTGGACGCACTCGACGCGTTGCGCGTGAGCCTGCTGGGCAAGAGCGGCATCGTTACCGCCGCGCTCAAAGCACTCGGCGCCCTGTCGCCGGACGAGCGCAAGACGCGCGGCGCCGAAGTGAACCGCCTGAAGGAGCGCCTCAACGACGCGCTCAGCGCGCGCAAGCAGACGCTGGAACAGGCCGAACTCGACCGCCGCCTCGCTTCCGAAAAGCTCGACATCAGCATGCCCGGCCGCGATGGCGAACGCGGCGGCATCCATCCGATCACCCGTGCGCTCGAGCGCATCGCCGCGATCTTCGCGCGCCTCGGTTACCAACGCGCCGACGGTCCGGAAATCGAAGACGACTGGCACAACTTCGAAGCGCTGAATTTCCCGCCGCACCATCCGGCGCGCGCGATGCACGACACCTTCTATTTCGGTGACGGCCGCCTGCTGCGCACGCATACCTCGCCGGTGCAGATCCGCTCGATGATCGGACGCCAGCCGCCGATCCGCGTGATCGCGCCCGGCAAGGTGTACCGCAGCGATTCGGATCAGACGCACTCGCCGATGTTCCATCAGATCGAAGGCCTGCTGGTGGACGAAACCTCCAGCTTCGCCGACCTCAAAGGCACGCTGGCCGAATTCATCCGCGCGTTTTTCGAGCGCGATTTCGAAATGCGCTTCCGTCCCAGCTACTTCCCCTTCACCGAACCCTCGGCCGAAGTGGATATCCGCTGGGACGCGGAAGACGGCAGCACGCGCTGGCTGGAAGTGCTCGGCTGCGGCATGGTGCATCCGAACGTGCTGAAGAACTGCGGCATCGATCCGGAGCGCTACACCGGCTTCGCCTTCGGCCTGGGCGTGGAACGTTTCGCCATGCTGCGTTATGGCGTGTCCGATTTGCGCGCGTTCTTCGAGAACGATCTGCGGTTTTTGAAGCAGTTTGCTTGATTCGTTAGCGGGACTCGGGGCTCGGGACTCGGGACTCGGTAGAGCGCGAAGCGCGCCGCCGTGTGGCCAGTTCAGAGCAGCGCGTTCCATGGAAATGTTTGGAGCTAAGCCATGAAATTGCTTAATTGCGGGCATTCCGCCCGAGTCCTAAGTCCCGAGTCCCGAGTCCCGCAGGCACAGGCACAACCATGAAATTCTCCGAAAACTGGCTGCGCGAGCTGGTCGAGATCAAGGCGGACCGCGCCGCGCTGGCACATGCGCTGACCATGGCCGGGCTGGAAGTGGAAGAGCTCACGCCGCTGGGCGAGCAGCTCGGCGGCGTGGTGGTGGCCGAGATCGTCACGGCGGAAAAACATCCGGAAGCCGATCGCCTGCAGGTGTGCAAGGTCAATGCCGGCACGGACGAGCTGCTGCAGATCGTGTGCGGCGCGCCGAATGCGCGCGTCGGCATCAAGGTGCCGTTGGCCACGGTCGGTGCCACGCTGCCTGGCGGTATCCACATCAAGGCGGCGAAGCTGCGCGGCGTGGAATCGTTCGGCATGCTGTGCTCGGCGAAAGAGCTGGGCATCGACAACGACGCCTCCGGCCTGTTGGAGCTGCCGCTGGATGCGCCGACCGGCCAATCGCTCGCAACCTATCTCGGTCTGCCTGATGCGAGCATCGAGCTGAAACTCACGCCGAATCGTCCGGACTGCCTGGGCCTGGTCGGCCTGGCGCATGACGTGGCCGCCTTGTTCGGCAGTCACGTGAAAGTGCCGGTCCAAGCCGAGACCGCGGCAACCAGTGGCGCGCGCCGCGGCATTCGCCTGGAGGCCGGCAAGGATGCGCCGCGCTATCTCGGCCGCATCATCGAAGGCATCGATCCGGCCGCGCGCACGCCGTTGTGGCTGGCCGAGCGCCTGCGCCGCGCCGGCCTGCGTCCGATCAGCGCCGTGGTCGACGTCACCAACTACGTGATGCTGGAACTTGGTCAACCGATGCATGCGTTCGACAACGACAAGCTCGACGGCGACATCGTGGTGCGTCACGCGCGCGATGGCGAGACGCTGAAGCTGCTCGACGGTTCCGAAGTGACGCTCGATGGCGGCTTCGTGCTGATCGCCGACCAGCAGAATGCGCTGGCCGTAGCGGGTGTGATGGGCGGCTACGATTCGCGCGTCACCGACGCCACGCACAGCATCTTCCTGGAATCGGCGCACTTCGCGCCGGCCGCGATCATGGGTCGTGCGCGCAAGCTCGGCATGCATACCGATGCCTCGCATCGCTTCGAGCGCGGCGTCGATCCGGAACTGCCGCGCCGCGCATTGGAACGCGCCACTGAATTGCTGCTGGCGATCGCCGGCGGCAAAGCCGGGCCGATGCTGGTGGCCGAAAACCCTGCCGATCTGCCTAAGCCAGCCACCGTCACGCTGCGCCGTGCGCGCCTGAAGCGAGTGCTCGGCGTGGACGTGGCCGATGCCGAAGTGGCGCGCATCTTCACGGCGCTCGGCATGCAGGTTCAAAGCACGAACGAAGGCTGGCGCATCACCGCGCCCAGCAGCCGCTTCGACATCGAGCTGGAAGAAGACCTGGTCGAGGAAGTGGCGCGCATCTACGGCTACGACAACATCCCTACCCACACGCCGGAAGGCGCGCTGGCGCTGGCGACCGAGCCGGAAGGGCGTCTCAACGAACTGGCCGTGCGCGAGCAACTCGCCGCGCGCGAGTACTACGAAGCGGTGAACCTCGCCTTCGTCAGCCAGGGCTTGCTGGAGAAATGGGGTTTCAGCGAAAAGCTGGTGCCGCTCGCCAATCCGTTGTCGGCCGACCTGGCGGTGATGCGTCCATCGCTGCTGCCTGGGCTGATCGAAGCGCTGTCCTACAACCGCGCGCGCCAGCAGGATCGGGTGCGCCTGTTCGAGATGGGGCGCGTCTTCGCCGCCGGCGATCCGCCGCTGGAAACACCCAGCCTGGCCATGGTCGCCAGCGGTAGCGCCCACGCCGAGCAATGGGGCAAAGCCGCACGGCCGCTGGATTTCTTCGACCTCAAGGGCGACCTGGACGCCCTGATCGCCTGGGGCGGCGAGCCGCAGCGCTGGGCGGTCCATGCCGATGGCCTGCCGGGCTGGCTGCATCCCGGCCGCGCCGCCCGCCTCAGCCGCGATGGCAAGACAATCGGCTACTTCGGCGCCTTGCACCCGCGCCTGGCCAAGGCGCTGGACCTCGGCCCCGACGTGCACGTGCTCGAACTGGCGCTGGAACCCCTGCTGGCCCGCCGCCTGCCCAAGGCGCAGCCGGTAGCGCGCTTCCCCGGAGTGCGCCGCGACATCGCCGTTGACGTTCCTGAACAGGTAAGCTGGTCACAGATCGAGCAGGCCGTTCGCGCCACCCTGGGCACGACCCTGGCAGACCTGCGCCTGTTTGATCGCTACAGCGGGAAAGGGGTCGAAGCGGGCCGAAAGAGTCTCGCTATGGGCTTGATTTTGCAGGACGCTTCACGCACCCTTACCGACGACGACGCGGACAGCTGCGTACGCAAAGCGGTGTCGGCGTTGGAGGCTGCATGCGAGGCGAAATTGCGAGGGTGAGATGGCGGCGCTGACAAAGGCGGAGATGGCAGAGCGCCTCTTCCTCGAGGTGGGCCTTAACAAACGTGAAGCCAAAGAGTTCGTGGACGCCTATTTCGAGGTCGTCCGCGAGGCTTTGGAAAGGGGCGAGCAGGTGAAGCTGTCCGGTTTCGGCAACTTCGACCTGCGGCAGAAGAACCAGCGACCCGGACGCAATCCCAAGACAGGCGAGGAGATTCCCATCTCCGCCCGCCGCGTGGTGACGTTCCGGCCAGGACAAAAACTCAAGGTGAGAGTCGAGGGCTATGCTGGATCAGGGGAATAATACCGAGCTGCCCGCCATCCCGGCCAAGCGCTACTTCACCATCGGTGAGGTCAGCGAACTGTGCGGGGTGAAGCCCCATGTGCTGCGCTACTGGGAGCAGGAGTTTCCTGCGCTCAACCCGGTCAAGCGCCGCGGCAACCGCCGCTATTACCAGCGCCACGACGTGCTGATGATCCGGCAGATCCGCTCGCTGCTGTATGACGAAGGCTTCACCATCACCGGCGCCCGCGCGCGCCTGGAAGGCCCGCAGGCCCGGATGGAAGCGAGCATGTCGCACCAGATCGTGCGCCAAGTGCGCATGGAGCTGGAAGAAGTATTGGCGCTGCTGCGTCGTTGAAGCCCATCTACCGGCACGCCTGCCGGTACTGCTACAATTTCTCCCTTTGCTGGATCAGTCGGGGCGTAGCGCAGCCTGGTAGCGCATTTGCCTGGGGGGCAAAGGGTCGTCGGTTCGAATCCGGCCGCCCCGACCAATTCGGAAAACCGCACAAACGGCGCCTTGGGCGCCGTTTTTCGTTTTGGCAGGTCGAGTCGCTGCGTAGGCAGGGCACGGCCCGAACCGATGCCGTTTTTCAGTACAGCACGCGCGCGCGCAACGTGCCCGGAATCGCCGCCAGCTTGTCCTTCAGCGACGCCGCCTGGTGCTCGTCGGCGGAGACGTCGATCACGACGTAGCCCACGTCGGGATTGGTCTGCAGGAACTGCGCGTCGATGTTCATGTTGCCGGCGGAGAACAGTTCGTTGATGCGCGAAAGCACGCCGGGCACGTTGCGATGGATGTGCAGCAGGCGGCGGCTGCGCGGGTGCTCCGGCAAAGTGACTTCGGGGAAGTTGACCGCCGACAAGGTGGAGCCGTTGTCGCTGTAGCGCACCAGCTTGCTGGCCACCTCGATGCCGATGTTTTCCTGCGCCTCCAGCGTGCTGCCGCCGATGTGCGGCGTGAGGATGACGTTGTCCATGCCGATCAGCGGCGAGACGAAGGGATCATCATTGCCCTTGGGTTCCACCGGAAACACGTCGATCGCCGCGCCGCCGATGTGCTCGCTGCGCAAGGCTTCGGCCAGCGCATCGATATCGACCACCGTGCCGCGCGAGGCATTGATCAGCAGCGCACCCTTGCGCATCCTGGCCAGTTCGCTCTTGCCCATCATCAGCTTGGTGGAAGGCGTTTCCGGCACGTGCAGGGTGACCACGTCGGAGCGCTCGAGCAGGTCGTTGAGATCCGCGGCGGCGCGCGCGTTGCCGAGTGACAACTTCGCTTCGATGTCATGGAAAATCACGCGCATGCCGAGGCTTTCCGCCAGCACGCCCACCTGCGTGCCGATATGGCCATAGCCGACGATGCCGATCACCTTGTCGCGTACTTCGAAACTGCCGGCGGCGGATTTGGTCCAGCCGCCGCGATGGCACAGCGCGTTCTTTTGCGGAATGCCGCGCAACAGCATGATCGCTTCGGCAATCACCAGTTCGGCCACGCTGCGCGTATTGGAGTAGGGCGCATTGAAGACCGGAATGCCTTGCTGCGCCGCTGCCGAAAGATCCACCTGGTTGGTGCCGATGCAATAGCAGCCCACGGCGATCAGGCGCTTGGCGTGTTCCAGCACGTTGGCGGTGAGATGCGTGCGCGAGCGGATGCCGATGATGTGCGCATCGGCGATGCGCGCTTTCAATTCCTCTTCCGGCAAGGACTTGGCGTGATATTCGATTTGGCTGTAACCGGCACGCTGGAATGTCTCCACCGCCGTGCGGCTTACGCCTTCGAGCAGCAGCACCTTGATGTCTTGCTTGGGGAACGAGGTCTTCATGATGGTTTGGCGTTTGGATGTCCAAACACTATGCCAGATTTTGTGGCGCCGCAGCACTAGACGTGGCACGCTGAGGGCCTTCTCACCGGAGCCGCCATGAACCCGCACGCCCTCGCCGACCTCTCCAGCCGCCTGCCCGAGCTGCGCCTGCTGACCGAGCCGGGCGATCTGGAGCACTACGGCCGGGACTGGACGCGCCGTTGGACGCCGGCCCCCCTGGCCATCGCGCTGCCGGCCTCGATCGAGGAAGTGCAGGCGATCGTGCGCTGGGCCAATGAACACAAGGTGGCAATCGTGCCCTCCGGCGGCCGCACCGGCCTTTCCGGCGGCGCCGTGGCGGCCAACGGCGAACTGGTGCTGAGCCTGGCGCGCATGAACCGGGTGCTGGGTTTCGACGCCGTCGATCGCACGCTCACCGTGCAGCCGGGCATCGCGCTGGAGGCCGTGCACACAGCGGCGCGCGAGCATGGCCTGATCTATCCGGTGGATTTCGCGGCGCGCGGCTCCTGCGCCATCGGCGGCAACATCGCCACCAATGCCGGCGGCATCCGGGTGATCCGCTACGGCAATACGCGCGAGTGGATCGCCGGCCTCAAGGTGGTCACCGGGCAGGGCGAGCTGCTGGATCTCAACCGCGCTTTGATCAAGAACTCCAGTGGTTATGACCTGCGGCAATTAATGATCGGCTCGGAAGGCACGCTCGGCATCGTGGTGGAAGCGACGCTACGCCTCTCCGATCCGCCGCCCGCTTCGCAAGTGATGCTGCTGGCCTTGCCCGATATGGATGCGCTGATGCAGGTGTTCGCGCTGTTTCGCGCGCGGCTGTCGTTGCAGGCGTTCGAATTCTTTACCGATGTCGCGCTCAAGCACGTGCTTGCGCACGGCGCGCAGCGCGCGATCGATGGCGACTATCCGTATTACGTGGTCACCGAATTCGATGCCGCGGACGAGCGCGCGCAGGAAGAGGCGTTGGCCGTATTCGAGCAAGCGGTCGAGCAAGGCTGGATCGCCGACGGCGTGATGGCGCAAAGCGAAGCGCAAGCCGCTGCGTTATGGCGTTTGCGCGAAGGCATCACCGAGAGCCTCGCCGCGCACAAGCCCTACAAGAACGACATCTCCGTGCGCATCAGCGCGGTGCCGGCGTTTCTGCAGGACATCCAGGCGCTGCTCACGCGCGAATATCCGCAGATGGAAGTGGTGTGGTTCGGCCACATCGGCGACGGCAATCTGCATATCAACGTATTGAAGCCCGCTGCGCAGGGCGATGCGGAATTCATTGCGCAATGCGAACACGTCACCAAGCTGCTGGCGGCAACGCTGCAACGTCATGGCGGAAGCATTTCCGCCGAACATGGCATTGGCCTGGTGAAGCGCGCGTATCTGGAAAGCACGCGCAGCGCGGCGGAGATTGCACTGATGCGCGGGGTGAAGGCCGTGTTCGATCCGAACGGCATACTCAACCCCGGCAAGTTGTTCGCGTAGTTTGGGGTGCAAACCCCAACATAGCCGTATCGATGCGCAAGATGTTGGGGTTTGCACCCCAGCCTACGCGACTTGGGTACCATGTGCGCTCCCACTCCAACGCCACCTACGCCCATGTCCCAGCATCGCCGCAGCTTGTATCCCGAGATCGAGCCCTACGACGTCGGCCAGCTCAAGGTGTCCGAGCTGCACACGCTCTACTACGAGCAAAGCGGCAATCCGAACGGCAAGCCGGTGGTGTTTCTGCACGGCGGTCCGGGTGGCGGCACCAATCCCAAATGCCGGCGCTTCTTCGATCCTGTGGTGTACCGCATCGTGCTGTTCGATCAGCGCGGCTGCGGCAAATCGACGCCGCACGCGGAATTGACGGACAACACCACCTGGCACCTGGTCGCCGATATCGAACGCTTGCGCGAACATTTGGGTATCGCGCGCTGGCAGGTGTTTGGCGGTTCGTGGGGTTCCACGCTGTCGCTCGCGTACGCGCAGACGCACCCGGACAAGGTGACCGAGCTGGTGCTGCGCGGCATCTTCATGCTGCGCCGCTGGGAGCTGGAATGGTTCTACCAGAAAGGCTGCGATGCGCTGTATCCGGATGCATGGGAGTCGTTCCTGGATGCCATCCCTGAAGCCGAGCGCGGCGACCTGATGAGCGCCTACCATCGGCGCCTGACCAGTCCGGATCCGCGCGTGCGCCTGGCCGCCGCGCGCGCCTGGTCGGTATGGGAAGGCGCCACCAGTTTCCTTTATCAGGACGAGGCGTACATCCACAGCAGCGGCGAGGACGAATTCGCGCTCGCCTTCGCGCGCATCGAATGCCATTACTTCGTGCACGGCGGCTTCTTTGAACACGACGATCAGCTGCTGCGCAATGTCGATCGCATCCGGCGTATTCCGACCGTGATCGTGCAAGGGCGCTACGACGTGGTATGCCCGATGCGCAGCGCGTGGGACCTGCATCGCGCGTGGCCGGAGTCGGATCTGCGCATCGTGCAGGATGCGGGCCATTCGGCATTCGAGCCCGGGATTACGCATGAGCTGATCGAGGCGACCGATCGCTTCGCCCGCCGCACGTAGGTTGGGGTGCAAACCCCAACATGGTTTTCGGTGGGCATGACGCCGTTGGGTTTGCACCCCAGCCTGCGTCAGGCGGGCAACTGCTTGGTGCCGAAAATCTTGTCGCCCGCATCGCCCAGGCCTGGCAGGATGTAGCCGTGCTCGTTGAGCCGCTCATCGATCGCCGCGGTGTAGATCTCCACGTCCGGATGCGTCGCCTCGATGCGCTGCAGTCCTTCCGGCGCGGCGACCAGAAACAGGCCCTTGATGCGCTTGCAGCCGGCCGCCTTGAGCATCTCCACCGTGGCGACCAGGGTGCCGGCGGTGGCCAGCATAGGGTCGACGATCAGCGCGATGCGTTCGTCCATGCGGCCGGTGAGTTTTTCGTAGTAGGTGATCGGTTGCAGCGTCTCCTCGTCACGCTGCAGGCCGACCACGCTCACCTTGGCCGACGGGATCAATTCAAGCACGCCGGGCAGCATGCCCAGGCCTGCGCGCAGGATCGGCACGATGGTGATCTTCTTGCCCTTGATCTGCTGCACACGCACCGGACCGGCCCAGCCTTCGATCTGCGCCTCGATGGTTTCCAGGTCCTTGGTGGCTTCGTAGGTGAGCAGCGAGGCGACCTCGGATGCCAGCTCGCGGAATTCCTTGGTGCTGATGCCGGCGCGGCGCATCAGGCCGAGCTTGTGCTGGATCAACGGGTGGCGGACTTCGATGATCTTCATGCGGGCGGTTACGCGAAGGGTGTGCCGCAAGCATAAAACGAAAAAGGCGCTGCCACGGATGGCAGCGCCTTGAGCCTCAACGTTTGCCGATCAATGAGCCTTAAGGCAGGCACTTACGGCGCTCTTGTAATCGGCGCCCTTCTTGCCGGCGTTTTCCTTGCTGCATGCGGCCATCTTCTGCTGCTGGGTCATTTTGACCGGCGCAGCGGCGGCGGTATCGCCTTTCATGCAACTGCTGACGGCGCTCTTGTAGTCGGCGCCGGTCTTGCCTTTGGCAGCGTGGCTGCAGTCGGCCATTTTCTGTTGCGACGACGAAAGGGGTTTGGCTTGCGGTGCGGCGGCGAAGGCGGCGCTGGCGAAAACCAGGGCGGCACCGGCGACGAGCAGGTTCAGACGCACGGACATGATGCTTCCTCCTGTAGGGTGACCGGCGCGGATACCGGCTGGCGCAGTCTATGCCTGGGGAAGTGAATCGTAAATCGCAAATCGTAAATCGGGAATCGGTAGAGCAAAGCCGGCAAGCTTGCAGGGAGCTGCTCTTAACGATTGACGATTCCCGATTGACGATTCCCGGCTCGTACTACGCCGCCTGCGCCTCGCTCTTGCGCGGCCCTTCCCGCAACGCGTGGCGCACATGGTCGATCACCATGTCCACTTCCGCGCTGGTGATCTTGAAGTGCGGGGTGAAGCGCAGCGAGTTGGCGCCGCCGTGGATCACGCCGATGCCGCGCTCGCGCAGGTATTCCTCGGTGGAACCCTCGCCGTAGCATTTGAACTGCGGCGCCAGTTCGCAGGAGAACAACAGGCCCGTGCCCTGCACCTTGGTGATCAGGCCGCCCAGTTCATCCTTCAACGCATTGAGCTTGTCGACGAATTCCTTGCCGCGCGCGCGAATGTTGGCGCGCACCTCGTCGGTGAGCTGGTCCAGCGTGGCCAGCGCCACGTCCAGCGCGCGCGGGTTGGCGGTCATGGTGTTGCCGTAGATGCCCTTGCGGTACAGGCCGGCGACGCGATCGGTCACCGCCAGCACCGAGAGCGGATACTGTCCGGCGTTGAGCGCCTTGGAGAAGGTTTCCATGTCCGGCGGCGCGAGTTTTTCGAAGCCGGGATAATCGATGATCGACAGCACGCCATGCGCGCGCAGACCGGCCTGGATCGAATCGACCATCAGCAGCGAGCCGTGCGATTCGGTCAGCTCGCGCGCCGCCTGGTAGAACGCCGGCGTCACCGAGCGACCCGGATCGCCTTCGCCCATCACCGGTTCCAGGAACATCGCTTCGATAAACCAGCCGTGCTTGTCCGCATCGGCAAACACCGCTTCCAGTTGCGCAGTGTCATAGGGCGCCACGGTGAGCAGCGTGTCTTCGTGGCGATAGCTCGCCAGATGCTGCACATACGTACGGCGCGAGGAGTCCGAATACAGCGCCGGACGATCGGTGCGGCCATGGAACGCGCCTTTCACCGCGATGCGCTTGATCGTGCGGCCGGCATAACGCGCACCCGGATCGGTCATCAGCTTGGCGTTCACGTCGGCGATGCGGCAGGCCAGGCCGACCGATTCCGAACCGGAGTTCAAGCACAGGTAACGCGTGTACGGATTGCTGCCGCGATGGCGGCCCAGTTCGCGCTTCATCGCTTGCGCAAAGCGCATCTGCGACACGCTCGGCGTCATCACGTTGGCCATTACTTGCGGACGCGCCAGCGCGGCATCGATGGCGGCGTTGTTGTGGCCGAAACCGAGCATGCCGTAGCCGCCGTTGTCGTGCACCACCGCACCTTTCAGCGTGATCACCCACGGCCCGCGCGCTGCGGCCGGCAGGTATGGATTGATGGCATCGTCCGGATAGAAATTCACGAAGTCGCGTTGCGCTTGCGTCAGTTGCTCGGCTTCGTCCAGCTTCAGGAAATCGCCAAGTTCGGCGCGCAATTCGCGGTGGCGGGCAACGGCATCGTTGATGGCTTGGGCCAGTTGCGGATCCAGCGCGGCCATACGCTCGATAGTGGCGTCGTCCAGGCCGGTGGTTCGCGGCTTGCCGCCAAATTCGCGCAGTTCGCGCAGCTGATCGATGACACCCATGACTACTCTCCTCGAATCTGACAGCGCCTCGCGCCCAAAGCGAAGCAGGCCGGCAGGATGTGTTGCGTGCGTGAAAGCCGGGCGATACGCCGGTTCGCACTGCGCCGCGCAGGGAAACGGCTGGCGCACGGGTATCAGGATAACGGGTGGAAAAGGGCGGCGGTACCCCCACGGATGACGGCTGTCATGTCCGATCGCTGACGCGGACAACTGCAGAAAAGCGCTTGCCCTGCTTACGCTGCAGTGCAAGGAGGATCACCATGCACACTTCATCCGATGCAGTTGCCCGTCTTGCGGGCGTGGCGAAGCGTTACGGCAGTGTTACCGCGCTCGACGGCGTGGATCTTGTGTTGCAGCGCGGCGAGCTGCTGGCGGTGCTCGGGCCCAATGGCGCCGGCAAAAGCACCAGCATCGGCCTGCTGCTCGGCCTGATCCGCCCGGATGGCGGCCGCGCCGAGTTGTTCGGCATGGACCCGCAGCAGATCGACGCGCGCCGGCGCATCGGCGTGATGCTGCAATCGGCCATGCTGCCGCCCACATTGCGCGTGGGGGAGCTGCTGCGCCTGGTGGCCAGCTACTACCCGCATCCGCGCCCGCTCGAGCAAAGCGCCGCGCTGGCGGGCATCGACGATCTGCTGAATCGCCCTTACGGCAAGCTGTCGGGCGGCCAGCAGCGCCGCGTGCAATTCGCACTGGCCCTGTGCGGACGCCCCGAACTGGTGTTCCTGGACGAACCCACCGTCGGCATGGATATCGACGCGCGCCGCAGGCTGTGGAACGCGATGCGCAACCTGGTCGCCGAAGGCTGCTCGGTGGTGCTCACCACGCATTATCTGGAAGAAGCCGAGGCGCTGGCGCAACGCGTGGTGGTAATGGCAAAGGGGCGTGTGCTGAGCGAGGGCAGCGTCGATGCGCTGCGTGCGCAGGTGCCGGTCGCGCGCATCCGTTGCGCCACCGATCTCGATGCGCAGGCGGTGTCCGCATGGCCTCTGGTCAACGCCGCGCAACGCGAGGGCGATCGTCTGCTTGTCCATACCAGCGAACCGGAAAACGTGCTGCGGCGCCTGCTCGAAGCGGATAGCTCGCTGAGCGCGCTGGAAGTGCAGCGAGCGGGTCTTGCCGAAGCTTTTACCGAACTGACGCGGGAAGAAGATCAACAACAGGAGGCGGCGTGATGAACAGTTTGTCGATATCCGTGACTGCGGCGCCCAACACCAAGGAGATGAGCGCCCGCCGTGTCATCGGTGCCTATCTTGCCGAGGCGCGCAGCGAATGCCTGCGGTACATGCGCGCACCGGCGTTCATGCTGCCGATCATGCTGTTCCCCACGATGTTCTACTTGCTGTTCGGCCTCGTCATGAATGGTTCGGCCGGCGCGGAAACCCTGCGTTACTTGCTGGTGAGCTATGGCGTGTTCGGCGTGATCAGCCCGGGCCTGTTTGGCTTCGGCGTATCGCTGGCGCTGGAGCGTGATGGCGGCCTGCTCACGTACAAGCGCGCGCTACCGATGCCGCCCGGCGCCTATCTGCTCGGCAAGATGCTGATGGCGATGGTGGCCGCCGCGGTGGTGGTCTTGATGCTGCTTGCGATCGGCTTGGCGCTGGCACACGTCACCTTGTCCTGGCCGCAGGCTGCCCTGCTGTTGCTTGCCGGCATCTTGGGCGTGTTGCCCTTTTGCGCGCTTGGCATGCTGGTGGGCACCTTCATCAAAGGACAGGGCGCACCGGGCACGCTCAACATGGTGTACCTGCCGATGTCGTTCCTGTCGGGCCTGTGGGTGCCGATCGGCATGCTGCCGAAAGTTCTGCAGCAGATTGCCCCGATATGGCCGAGCTATCACCTGCACCAACTGGGCCTGGCGGCACTGGGGATGACGCATGGCAATGTCATGCAACACGTCGCGGCGCTGGCGGGTTTCACGGCGGCATCCTTCTTCATCGCTGCGCGCAGGCTCCGGCGCTACGGTTGAAGTAGGATGTGGCGGATGAGGGGAGGAAAGCAGCCATGAACGTCACGACAGCGGTGCGCGCCTGGTTTACGCCGGCGCCGGATTCGGAGGCTGCGCGCAATATCCGCAAGGGCAAATCGCCATGGGTCGATGCCATCCACCTGCTGTGGTCGTTCTGGATTCTGGTGGGGCCGATTTTCGATCATTTCACCTGGACGTGGCTGTGGCTCACGCTGGCGAGCTATCCGATCTTCCTCGTGCTTTACGCCAAATGCTGCGTAGCGTCGCAGCGGCAATCGCTGATCTATGCGATGGCGATCATCGTGCTCTCCCTGGTGTTGCTGCCCTGGTATGCCAGCGGACTTACTTATTTCTGTTTCGGCTGCGTGATGTTCCGCACCTGCCGGATGAGCCTGCGCCGCTATCTGAGTTTTCTTGCTTTGGTCAATGCGCTTTGCCTCGTCGAGGCATGGCTGGTGCACTACCCGTGGCAGGCGGTGGTATGGATGCCGATCACCACCTTCATCGTCGCCATGATCGTCTGGGTTGAGCGAACCAATGACGAAAAGGACGCGCAATTGCGGCTCTCGCATGAGGAAGTGCGCCGCCTGGCGGCAACGGCGGAGCGCGAGCGCATCGGGCGTGACCTGCATGATCTGCTCGGTCACACGCTGTCGCTGATCACCTTGAAGCTGGAGCTGTCGCGCAAGCTGTTCGATCGCGACAGCCAGGCCGCGCGGCGCGAACTGGAAGAAGCCGAGCGCGTGGCGCGCCATGCACTGGCGGAAGTGCGCGCGGCGGTGACCGGCATCCGTTCCACCGACCTTGCCGCCGAACTGGCTTCGGCGCGCCTGCTGCTGGAATCTTCGGCGGTGCGGCTGGAATACGGCAGCTTGCCCGATTCGCTGCCGCAGGAGGTCGAGCGCGCGCTGGCGCTGATCATTCGCGAAGCGATCACCAACGTTCATCGCCACGCCGCCGCCACCGAGGCCAGCGTGCGCTTCATGCACACCCCGGACAGGCTGGATATGCAGATCAGCGACAACGGCAAGGGCGGCCTCGCCGCGCACGGCAACGGCGTCACCGGCATCGGCGAGCGGGTGCGTGCGATCGGCGGAAGCCTTCAGATCGACTCACCGCCGCAGCGCGGTACGCGCCTCTCGATCAGCGTGCCCTTGCGCGGGCGCGGCGAGCTGTCGCTTTCGGACGCGCTGACGATGGAGAACCATCTGGCCGGGAGCGCCGCATGATCCGCGTCTTGCTGGCCGAAGACCAGGCGATGGTGCGCGGTGCGTTGTCGGCACTGCTCAATCTCGAATCGGATATCGAAGTGCTCGGCTCCGCGCCCGATGGCGAAACGGCGTGGCGCGAAGTGCAACGGCTCAAGCCCGATGTGCTGGTCACCGACATCGAAATGCCCGGCCTCACCGGCCTGGAACTGGCGCAGCGCATCCATCGCCAGGAACTGCCGGTGAAATGCATCATCGTGACCACCTTCGCGCGTCCCGGCTTTCTGCGCCGTGCACTGGATGCAGGCGTGTCCGGTTATCTGTTGAAAGACGCACCGGCAGAGAATCTCGCCGAAGCCTTGCGCATGGTGCACCGTGGCGGGCGTTCGATCGATCCGCAGCTTGCATTGGAAGCATGGTCCGAAGCCGATCCCTTGAACGATCGCGAACGGCAGGTGCTGCGTTTGGCCGGCGAAGGCCAATCGGCCAGCGACATCGCGGCAAAGCTAAACCTCTCGCACGGCACGGTACGTAATTATCTTTCCGAGGCAATCGGCAAGCTCGGTGCAGCCAATCGTATCGAGGCGTATCGCCTGGCGCGGCAGAAGGGTTGGTTGTAGCGGAATACATCGTAGGTTGGGTCAGCGCAGCGTAACCCAACATCTTCGAGACGCCATCGTTGCGTAAATAAACGCATCCTTAGGAAATATTCTTAGTTAAAAACTCCTTGCATTAAAAATAAACCTCACGTAATGTTCGCGTCCGTCGCCACCCGCGGCGATTTATTCAAGGGTTTAATCATGCTGCAGCACTTCGCAAAAATCGGTTTGCCGTCGCGCGTAAATAGCGCTGCGCAGCCTTGCCTGCGCGAAATGCGGCATACCCTTCGCACACCTTGACCGAATCCGCTCGCGGAGATCGGTCACCCCGATCTCCCGAGGCAACGCGAACGCCCTCGGGTCGCCAAACCCGGGGGCGTTTTGTTTTAGGCGTTCGTAAAGCGATGGTCATGCGAAAACAGATCATGGATCCGTTTTCCGGAAGATTTCTTCCGCCCTGAAGCACCCGGCGCGCCCGCGTCGAGGCAAGGGCGCGGCTGCGACAGGCGCATGTGCGCTGCACCTGGGTGCTTCGGTGCGAGCAACTGGGGAACAGGAAAAGCATTCGGGCAGGTGTGCCCAAACGAATTGCCGATTGGAAACAGCCGGCAATACGCAGCATCAAATCAGCAGGTTTCAGCGGTATGGGTTCCAAAGCCCATCCGGTGCGCGGGGTTTTGCCTCGAGCGTATGCCGAAGCCTGTGCGAGGGTGTTGCGAGAAGTCGACGTTAGCTCAGAGGGTAGAGCAACGGCACGTGATGCCGCTGGCCGCCGGTTCGAATCCGGCACGTCGTTCCACTGGATAGCTCAGATGGGTAGAGCATCGGACGATTACTCCGACGGTCGCGGGTTCGACTCCCGCTCCAATCAGGGCGAAAGCCCTTCAACAGGAAACGCCTCGTGCGTAGGCAAAAGGGATCGCCAGGGAGGGCGGCCGGGCCAGCCAACGCAGCGGGTGCAAGGCCGGATCGTGGCCCTGAACCTGGGCGGATGGCGGTGGAAGTGCTGGATGCGGCTTGCCGCGCCATGCATGGAAGTCATCGTCTCCCCATGCGAAGCGCCATGATCCCGCTCGGTATGCGTCAAGAGGCGTTTCCACTTTTATTGTTTTTATCGAAAGGCGATTTTAAGGCCGATTATCCCGCAAGGGAGACCCTATCACGCCTTTGGATTATTTGAATAACCATCACGCACGAAAGATCCGCCGGCGTGACGGCATATCCAAGCGGATCGACTCAGGAACGAAAAGGAGTATTCCCATGTTCTGGATCAAGCAAATCGTGATCGGCGACGGCGAGCGCGGTTTGCTGTATCGCAACCGTCGAATGCAGGCCGTACTGCCGGCTGGCGTGTATCGCTACTTCGACCCATTCGACCGCATGGCCGTGGTCGTGCACAACGTCGCGCGCCCGGAATACACGGGCAACGACGCGGAAGTGCTGATGGCGTCGATGGACGGCGAGCTCGGCAAACACTTCCTGGTAGCCGACGTCGGCACCGACCAAGTCGGCCTGGTGCTGAAGAACGGCAAGCTGGAAGACGTGCTGGCGCCGGGTACGCGCAAGCTGTACTGGCACGCGCTGGTGCAGATCGAGGTGCAGTTGGTGTCGATTGCCGATTCACTGGCGTTGGATGCCGACGTGGTGGCGCGTCTGCGTCAGCTTGGCGTGCTCGCCAAGGTAGCCGTGATGGTTGACGTGCCGGTGGAATCGGCGGGCCTGTTGTTCGTCGATGGCAAGCTGGTGCGCACGCTCGCGCCGGGCGCCTATGCGTTCTGGAATTTCCGCAAGAACGTGGCGGCCGAGGTGATCGATCTGCGTGTGCAGTCGATGGAAGTATCCGGCCAGGAGCTGTTGACGCGCGACAAGGTAAGCCTGCGCGTGAACCTGGCGGCCAGCCTGCGTGTGGTCGATCCGGTCACGGCGCGTACCAAGGTGGCCAAGTACGGCGATTATCTTTATCGCGAACTGCAGTACGGCCTGCGCAAGGCGGTTTCCGCCAAGACGCTGGACGAGCTGCTTGGCGACAAGGCGTCGCTGGATGCGGACATCTTCGCCTACGTGCGCGGCCGTGTCAGCGAGCTGGGCCTGGAAGTGCTCGGCGTGGGTGTCAAGGACGTGATCCTGCCGGGCGAGATGAAGGACATCTTGAACAGCGTGGTGCAGGCGGAAAAAGCGGCGCAAGCCAACGTGATCCGCCGTCGCGAGGAAGCGAACGCGACGCGCTCGCTGCTCAACACGGCCAAGCTGATCGAGGAAAGCCCGACGCTGATGCGCCTGAAAGAGCTGGAGGCCTTGGAAAAAGTCACCGAGAAGATCGACAAACTCACCGTGTTCGGCGGCCTGGACGGCGTGCTGAATCAGTTTGCCGGCAGGTTGGGGTGAGCGGATGCGAACCCCAACGTAAGCATGCACATCATCGCGTTGGGGTTTGCACCCCAACCTACAATGGATGGTTAGAAACCATGGAAATGCAATCTCAATACAAACTATTGCACGCCGAAGGCAGCGCCACGCCGATCAAGGGCTGGGTGCGCGGCGTGCCGCTGGAAGAGCAGGCGCATCGCCAGCTGCAGAACATCGCCGCGTTGCCGTTCGTCGGCCCGTGGGTGGCGGTGATGCCGGACGTGCATCTTGGCAAGGGCGCCACCGTGGGTTCGGTGGTGCCGACGCGCGGTGCGATCATCCCGGCCGCGGTCGGCGTGGACATCGGCTGCGGCATGGCCGCGGTGCGCACGACGCTGCGTGCCAGCGATCTGCCTGACAATCTCGCGCAACTGCGTTCGAGCATCGAACGTGGCGTGCCGGTCGGCAATGGACGCGGCGGCGACCACTACCGCACGCCGGCCAGCGTCGAAACGCGCGTGGGCCAGTCCGGCCTGTTCGAGCGGTTGGAAGCGATCAAGGCCAAGCATCGTCGTATTCGTACCGACAAGCTCGACAAACAGCTTGGCACGCTCGGCGGCGGCAACCACTTCATCGAGCTCTGTCTCGACGAGACGGATGCGGTGTGGGTGATGCTGCACTCCGGTTCGCGCGGTACCGGCAACCTGATCGGCACGTACTTCATCGAGCGTGCGCGTGAAGAGCTGGCGCATCGCGTGCTCGGTTTCCATCTGCCGGACAAGGACCTGGCTTTCTTCATGGAAGGCGAGCCGCTGTTCGACGATTACGTGGAAGCGGTGTCCTGGGCGCAGGACTACGCACGCCACAACCGCGAGGCGATGCTGGAGCGGGTCCTGGGCGAAATGCGCCATCGCCTGCCGGAGTTCCAACTGGAGAAGATGGCGGTGAACTGCCACCACAACTACGTGCAGCGCGAAACGCACGGCGGCGAATCGCTGCTGGTCACGCGTAAGGGCGCAGTGAGCGCCAGGGAAGGCGAGCTGGGGATCATTCCGGGCAGCATGGGTACGCGCAGTTACATCGTGCGTGGCAAGGGCAATCCGGAAAGCTTCCACAGCTGCAGCCATGGTGCGGGGCGTGTGATGAGCCGTACCGCCGCGCGCCAGAACATCACGCTGTCGCAGCACCGGGAAGCCACGGCGCACGTCGAATGCCGCAAGGACGCGGGCGTGATCGATGAATCACCGGCGGCGTACAAGTCGATCGATGCGGTGATGGCTGCGCAGACGGATCTGGTGGACGTGGTGCATACCTTGCGGCAGGTGCTGTGTGTGAAAGGTTGAGCCGGGCGCCGCCTCGTTGAGGCGGCGCTTCGTAGGTTGGGGTGCAAACCCTGATATATCCCCCCAATTTGCTGAGGAAACGGAGTTGCGCGTTAACGTGGGCGATTGCCTGCGGCGCTTTCGGTCCCTAAAGGGCCCGAGTCACT